>Ga0181557_1000012_pt1 | contig 194396 bp, 175 predicted proteins | sample 011ome_23_FD_148632 | JGI IMG/M metagenome (GOLD analysis project Ga0181557, IMG submission 148632) | Coastal salt marsh microbial communities from the Groves Creek Marsh, Skidaway Island, Georgia - 011506CT metaG (spades assembly) | ecosystem: Environmental > Aquatic > Marine > Intertidal... | reverse complement strand
AGTCGAGACCACTCTGTTTTAATTTAATTTAAATTAAACTCGAACCACCTGGCGGAAAAAAAAGTCGAGACCACTCTGTTTTAATTTAATTTAAATTAAACTCGAACCACCTGGCGGAAAAAAAAGTCGAGACCACTCTGTTTTAATTTAATTTAAATTAAACTCGAACCACCTGGCGGAAAAAAAAGTGGAGGGCTTGGTTTTAATTTAATTTAAATTTAAATGCCACCATCTGACGGAAAAAAAAGTCGAGACCGACACTGTTTTAATTTAATTTAAATATGAGTTCCGCCTTCACCTACTACATGAAACCAAGCCCTGACGCGTTCAAGCGCGCAGTGGCTCCCACAAGTGCGCTACCGGTCATAGAAATGCCAGCGTCGGTACCGCAGACTTCCGTACCGTCCATTTCGCGCAGCATTTGGTCGCCGGACGTTCATAGTTCGAGCCCCTGCAGCCGCGGATGCAGTTGGTTCGGGTATGGTAGTTGCCTACGCCACTGGAAATAGTGTTCGAGTACGCCCCACTCCGTGGTCTCAGCGCGCCCAAACCGACGCATATCCATGGACAACATGGACGGATGCACGCGCACGCGATAGAGCAAGTATTTGGAGCGGTGGTTGTAGCGTACGTCTGGACTGTCCACGATGTGATTGTGCAGCATGTCGGCACACTGGTGGAAGTCGTGTCGGGGTGAAAAGATGTGACAGTTGGTTTCTTCACAAGCTTCGCGGACAGCTGTGTCCATTGGACACGCATCGCGAGCATCCGTTTTGCCACCCATGTCTTCGTACTTGCCGTTATATTTATTAAACAGACGCAGCGTTCTGCCGTGCGCGTGCGTCCATAGCAATACTCCGGCGGCGCGCACTGGGTTACCTTTAAAGTAAAACGTCGGCCTATCCATACAATATGTGAGAACACAAGAAATACATTATATACTGAATTAAAAATGTAATATGGGGCGCATACTCTCTGCTGGTGCGAGCAATGCCTGTCGCTCTTGTTCTAGTTGATGCAGCAGCACCTGACGCTGTTGTTTCATGGCTAATATAGAGGTCACCCATTGTCCTCTTTCCCAGTCTCTCTTTTTGTCGGCTTCTGTGCCGACGTGGACTTCGTACCACTGGAACAACGGGGGAAACACGGAATCGTTGACCACGAGCTGTTCCTGAAGCGTGCGCTTGTTACGTCGAAGCCCGCTGGGTAACTGTTTAAACCACGCGTTGAACTGGGTCATATGGACAAACCGGTTTTGGCCGTAGTCAATTTGTTGCAACTCGCCCCGCAGATACATATAGTTATCAAAATTCGGGTCGCGATTGTACAACCCACACGTGTCGTACATCTTGAGTATGAATTGGAAGACGTGCATGGAGCCTGCGCCCAGCGCTCTGTTCAGCGTGTTCACGACGTAACGCTTCGCCGATAAGCCGCGCATATACTCGTAACCTTGTTCGAGGGGTTTTTCCTTGAGCGGTTGAGAACATTTTTCTATAATTATGGCTGAGGAGTTGTAGGCTTTGACCTCTGGCGCCAGCCCGTGCTTGTGCGCCCACTTCTGGAGTTCGGCTTCTATTTCTGGCGCGGCATTGTTCTCGTCGGTCGGTGTGTGTTTTTTTAGGATGACAGGCGCTTCTTTGTCGTTCAAGTAAATGGCAAATATTTGGGAATTCAGGCCCATCGACTTTATCTGTTTGACATTGACGACGACTTCGGTGGTTGTGTTGGCTTCGACCACGAAGCGGCTGCTCCGACGGCCGGCCGAATCCACCAGAGGTGGCATCTTGTCCAATTTCGTCCACACGCGAAGAATCTCTTCCCATCGAGTGCCACGTGGTTTCTTCAGGGGTGGACCGTACGGCGACACTGGCCGAAGCCGTTTCAACGGACGCACCGACATTCGTTTGAACATCACTACTTTTATAGGGACCACTCATTGCGATCGTGTTTCGCCGGGTGGTTTCGGGGTCCGTCGTGTTTCAATTTGTTTCATATATAAGTGGCATGTGCTGACAAGATGACCGTTACTGACGCTGAAATCATTCGGTGTTTCTTTGGGAATTCGCATGGCATCCGCGGAACGGCCGGGCGGTTGGGCGTGTCCAGAACGCGCGTTGGGCGTGTTATCACTGCGTACAAGAAAAAGTACCATATTAGGTAGCGTTTTTGGGAGACGACGGTGGCACGGGTGGCACGGACGGTTCTCTGTACGAATACCCGTTTACGAACGTCGACCAGTGCCGTCGCATCGCCACCTCGGCTTGACAGCGCCTCCGCAAGTTTAACGTTTTGTCCCTCGTGATGAAGTACTGTTGAACAGACTTGACCCACGCATCCTCGACGGCGTCCTCGAAGGACTCGACGTTGGGCAACCCGTACAGCAGTGCAGTTTCAGCGGCCAACACGGGAGTTTTGTGATGTGCGCTGGTAAGGCGGTAGCGTGAACAGTATACTTGGTAGGCCATACCTGTACAAAGAAATGAATATTTTTATACTCTGTTTGTCCTTTACGGCGTGCTCCTGTCCCGCCGAATTTCAATCGGAATCAGAATCGGAATCAGAATCGGAATCAGAAAATAAATTATCAGTGGATTTAGCCCCTGAGTTTGAATACCACCTTGGGAGGTAATCATGGTGTCCCTTCCCCTTCACAACCGTGTACAGTCCCGATTTGACGACGGAACCTGTGCTCTTAAAGTCGAACTCTTCGCATTCACACACCTTTTCGCCGAGTTGGAAGTCTCCAAACGAGCTCTGATTTCCCAATTTTAGTTTGCCCACATTGAATGAGCCTTTGGGTACTAGTATGTTTACGCGGATGGGGCTTCGACGGACTCGTCGGTATTCGCCACGCCCAGTATTGTCAATTTGCGTTCTGCGAATGTCGTGGTGAGTATTGTTGTCCGAGAAATCCTCATCCGGTAAAAAGTGTCCTACCGGCACCGATATGGTCATTATGCCGTCGTAGTATTCGAATAATGTTTTCAATCCAGAACACATACGAGAATGGTCGCCACTGCGCACCACCGCTGCCGCACGTGCGATAGACTCTGCTTCAGCGTCCAACGCTTTCCGACGCGTCTCCTTGGCTTTCCGGCGTGTCTCCAGGACTTGTCGGAGTCGCTCCGACTCTTTCTCAAACCGCAATTCTTCCTCGTGGGCCTTCTTCGCGCTTTCTTTCGCTTCTTCTTGCGTTGGGGCGTGGTCAAACGTGATATCATACTCCTTTGCGTGTATGCGCCATTCATCGAGCCAAGTCTCATTGTCCTTCAACAGTCTGGACGCGGAAACCCAAAACCTGAAGTTAGTCATCTTTTCCTTTTTATTCGGTTTACGACGAACGAGTCTGCGCTGAATCGGTATTTTTTTCTTCAGCACCAGTTGAGAAAACATCGTCAGTGCGACCTCCGTAGCCGTTTATATACAGTCGTTTATTGAATTAAGAAAACGTCAAAATACTCATACGTTTGTCATTTTGTAGGGGAAACAATGCCGCAGTTCGGGTTCTGCTGCCGCGTTTCCCGTCATGTACAATTTCAACCACGTGGAATGCGCCACGACGGCGATGCGGCGCCCCGGCACCGTGTCTACGTAGTCGTTGAAGTGACGTCGATACATTGCTGCAGGCTGAGCGTTTGGCCATGGTTGTTCAGCGTCGCGCAAATCTGTGAAATCGACAGCAGGGAACAACGCTTCCAAGACGAGTCGGGAAGAGCGTCTGTTGCAAATCTGCGTGTGTTGCGGAACCTCTTTTAGACATTCCAGCGCCACCGTTTTGGTGCGCGGATACATCAGTTGGGCTGTCTGTAGCGCCCGGGTCAAGGGCGAGACCAGAACCATGTCAACTTCGGGCACAATGGCTGTGCGCGCCTGGTGCATGCCCCGAACCGTCAACGTGGTGTCCGCGAATTGTTCGTACACTTGGTTTCCGTATACCGGGGCCAATTCGTTGTGCACGGCTTCGCCGTGTCGGATGCCCACCATCTGCCGCCTGACGATTTGCCGCACCAAGGCGGCTCGTGGGGCCAATTGGGCGGCCATCTGTGGTGTGGTGTGGCCCCAGCCCCCTTTTATACCACGTTCGGCCTCAGGTACGCCATGATTCGCGCCTTTGCAAAGTGAAAGTCAACATTTGTTTGCCTGTACATTGCCACGCAGACGAAACCAAAACGCGTGGCATCCATATAGTATCGCCAGGCCTGACGTTTATGGTGCGCGGCTCGGCGCAGCGCGCCGTACAACACTTTCTTCTTTGCGTCTGAGCCCCCGGTCGCAGCCATCGACTTCACAATGCGCGGGTACGCTTTGAACAGTACGCGGAAGTCCGTGCGCTGGCTTTGAGTGAGGTGTAGCTCGTCGAACCACGTGTGGTAGAGGCTGTAAAGGTCGAGTTGCATGGCTTTGGTCACCACGTACTTATCCATTTGTTTGTATTTAAGTCACCGACGACCCTGGCAATATGTCACTGGAGGGTTGCACGCTGGAGGAACTGCGTGCGTTGGTGCGCTGCTTTAAGTCTCAGGCGCAGGCGAGCGGGATTGGCTTACCTGTGGGTGGACCTTTAGACTCAGAAACCGAAGATTCGTTTCGAACGCGTGTAATCAAGTGGCTGCAGCGGGTCGAACCGGATGTTTCCAAGAGACGTTTGGCACTGCGCAGCATACGGTTGATATTTTAAAGCCTATTTTAAATTAAATTTGTCCCAGCGCGGAATTTTCTCAGACAGGTGCGGAATTCATTTAAATCAAATTTGTTATTCTTGAAATTTTTTTTGTGTATCACAAGACCAACACACATTCTTCATATTCCCATACAGCACGTATAAAGCACGGTCATACGTCGGGCGCTGACCATGGCAGCCCTCTCAAACATGTTCAAGAGCATCAAAAAGCCGCCGCGGTGCAAGCCCAGTGCCCGCGTCGGCAACCACGCCCCAGAACAGCGCGCGCACGTGAGTCACCGTCTCCAGTTCAAGCCCGGTCACATGTCCGACAGACAATGGCAGGCACTCAACGAAAACAAACGGTACAACTACGAGGTTTACCTGGAGGGTATGCTTGCCATTCAACAGCGGCGTATGGTCGAAGCTGCGGCTGCAGAACGACGCAGGCGCGCTGCCGTACACATACAGCGCGCCTGGAGGACGGTCAAGTTTCGGAAATATGCGCCCCGTGCCCCTAGGCCTTCCTTCAGGCGCGCAGGAGAATTCACAGACTCTGACGATGACAGTTCTGACTCTGACGACGAAGAGCCCGTGCAAATGTCGATGCCGTTTAAGATGTGTCATGCGGGCTCGTACGGCCCCGGTAGCGTGAAAATATACTTTGACTCGGTCAACCCGAGCCTGACAGACCAGAAGCCTATCCCCAACACACAATGGGCCATGGAATTGCCGGGGAGAGGCTACGGGCCTGACAATATCCGCGTTTCCGAAGACGGCAAGGCGTTGACTCGTCCCGAAGACGGCAAGGCGTTGAATCGGGCCGTTGGGCCCCGTACTCGCCTTGGACGTTACCCCTGCTACCCACACGTGTTTCGTTTTAAGACTTCGCGCGAACCCTTCGAGGCCGCTCTCCGAGTGTGTTGCACTATTGCACATGTGCATGGCTATGCCATCCTGTGCGAAGACGGTGACACTGGCAGAACGATATACCTACCGCATACAGTAGTGCAGGAATTTCGGACACCGAGTTGGGAATCCTATGGGCACATGGTACCGTTTTACATCGGCATCGAATGGGATTAAACTTCAAGGTTTCATTGAAACATAATCTTAGACGTCGTTGTCGGCGACCATCTTGAGTCAACTCGACTCCGAGGAAATAAACATGAAATCAAGTATATAAAAATGACCAACGTACATAGTGCTTAACTTATGTAAGACATAATCTTATCCAAGATTACCGGTTGCTTGTGTAAACGTAAATGAGTATGTCTCGCCCCGCACTGATTCCACACAAGATGAAGGCGCTGCTCCACAACAAGAAAAGTTGCATTGATGTGCGGGACGGTCAGGTCTACGCCATCAAGGCGAATACGAACAATCGCAAGTGGTTTAACGAGGTCACGCCGGAGGAGGCGACGATTTCTGTGAATCCGCGGACGAAGCGCGAGAACAATCTCGTGTATTCCGCGACGACCCCTTTCCACGTGCTTAGCTTTGGGTGCGGTGCAGACACATACTATTGGGGACGATACAAGTGCGTTGGCGGTCAGCGCGACAGGCAGTTCAAGTTGGTGTACGTCGACGACGGGTCTTTGGAGGTGTGTTTGGCACCGGGCGAGACGAACCACCGTTCCAGGCTGGAATCGCAGTGGTCGGAAGCGTTCAAGCGGCAGGGCGTGGAGGCGACGTTCGAGCCGGCCACGATAAAGTTGCCGGACGGTTCCGAATACACGCCCGACTTTTGGCTGCCAGAGTCCTCGACGTTTATCGAAATCAAAGGACCGAACCCGACGAAGCGTGAGTTCCTGAAGTGCGCGGAGACGCGCCGTCTGGGGTTTAAGATGAAGATGTTCCATGGACCTCCATCCGAGTTTACGGAATACGACTGGTCCCAGGGCGGCAAAATGGTGTTGCGGGAGCACAGTTCGTTCTACCGTTATGTGCATCCGTCAAGCGTACGTAAGCGCCGTAAACTGCACAACGTTTCCGGAATTTAGTGTATTTATTGTTTAAAAAAAAAGTATTTAATAGATGTTTGTTCCGTCAAATGCATTGTATTTGGTGTGGCGTTCGTCGTGATTATTATGACACGGCGGAACACGCGTCCCGTCAAAACTGTGGAGAATCCGACTGTGGTTATCACGAATTCAGTCATTTTGCGTCCTGTATTCGAGTATGGAATGCTCTTAGTTGGTTGGTCCACAGGAAGCGCCGTTCTGAACACCATTATGATTTACTCCGGCATGAGCGTCAGACACGGTCACACACTATTTAAGGGACTGTGGATACCGAGTGAATGTCTGCAATAAGGACGCACGATGTGTACAGTGTTGTGACTGGCGACGATGTATTGCTCACGGCAGATGACGCCGAGAAACGTTTCAAGGTAACTTCGTTGCTTGTCGATAGGCAACGTCAGTCCGTCTGTCAAATTTTCGCGCAGGCGGACAGTGTGGGTTCAATGACGTCGTCGGACACAAGGGCATGGAACTGTAAAATTGTGTCGACAGAACCGTCGTCGCACGCTGTAAAATTCAACGTAAAAGCTATAGTCGGCAATGAATCGCAGGATTTGGTATTGACATCCGTAAAGAAAAATGATTCAGAATGTATTATATGTTAGCAGAAATTGGATTTCCGTTTTTCATTATAAATGCCTTATTGTGTAAGTTTAGGATGCATTTCGGCGCGAATGTAGGCGGAATATTTTTCGTACTGTTGTACTTTGTAGCTGTTTCAGCAGAATGGCCTCCGAAAACGTGTACACGGGACGCAACAATAAAAGATGGCGCGCTTCAGCTCACATCATCAGGGACTGTTCAATCGACGTGTAAGTTGGCCCAGATGTACGACAACGAAGTGTATGTAAGCATGTCGCGTTTTTACACAAACAAAAACCACAACTATCGTCGTGTGTTGGATTCTAAAATCGTACTGACAGTGAACGACGACACGGATAGTCCACTGTTCGACGTGGAGATTCACAGTGATAAGGTTCAGACCATATTGAAACGCGCAGACAAAGGTGTGCCGCCAAATCGCTGCTTCGGCATTTTTTTCAACGAAAAGCCGTGGCAGCTGAAGGTGGAGGTGCAATCGTTTTATGATTTGCAGAAGACTGTGGTGGGCGTTGCCACTTCCAAACACGGCCGCGGATTCAAATCGTGTTTTCGGTTCGAATTGGACCGCACTCTACAGCAGTTCACGCTCGATGTCGGCGGCATGACAGAGTCAGGTATGGAGCAGTGGGTGCATGATGTTCGAGCGACATCGTTTCTGAAGGCCACAGGAGACGTGTCGACCAGAGTTGTCAGTTTAGAACGGGACCTGAAGGCATTGACACAAAAAGTGAAGAGTTTAACATCAGTTGTTTCACAGCAGACGGCGAATCATAACCAACGTATTGATCGCGTGGACTCGCGACATACCGAAATGCGAAAAGATTTGCGCTCATCTCAATCACGGAACACCCTCAGCATTCAACGGTACTCGTACATGTCATGGACATTGGTGGTCTTCGTGTGTGTGTTCGTGGGCGGCGGCATCAAATTCATGCAGCACTATATCAGTAAGCGAGACAAAATAATATAAAATCCAAAACGTAGAGAATATGTGTCTATTTAAATAGAATGTGTACATGTAACACGAAACTATGTCTGCTTTCAATTACGAACCGTCCAAAAGTTCTCTTCGTGCTGACACCGTTGTCGAGTTTGTGAACCGCAGTCTTCTTGACTTCAAGATGAATGAAATCCCCGGCATGGGTCCGGCTTCGATTCAGAAATTCGGTGACCGTGGTATTTACACTCCTGCTCAAATTGTGGCCAAGTTCCTGTCGTTTGTGGATTCGGAAGACGTCGAGGCCCAGCAAGTGTGTGAGGCCTTCTACAACTGGGCAAACCCCATCATGGGAAAAGCCAACACACACAATCTGACCTTTGCGCTCGCTAATTACGCAGGCGAACACGGTCTATTCCGCTACGAGTAGACACTTACACATGTCCCTAACATAGTGAGACACATAAATGTAAACCCCGATATAATTAAAACCGTCTGTTTCATAAGTATACCCACCGTGACAGCTAATGTACCCGTTATTATCCCTACAAGAGAGACGACCACCAATTTCCCAAAGGTGGGCGCAGGTTTCATGGTTTTTTGTCTCGACGCTTCCCGAAACGCCAGTTCCGGGGGCATCAAGCGTCGCAGATGACGACCGTTGTGAACTGACATATACCCAATAAATTGCGCCAGTGTAAATACACACATTTGATTATCGACATTTCACAAATGTACAGAATATCAAAGAAGCAAAATGACCTGTTGTGAATATCACTGTAAATGGATTCAACGATGCCTCAAATGAGCGAATCCGAATTCGACGAGCTCAAGCGCGCGTATACTGACGCCATTCCCGAAGGCGACGCTATCAAGGCCCAGTTGAAAAGCTTCAACAAGGCCCAAAAGGAGCGGCACGCCAAAATTTACGCGTACATGCGTGAGAATGGCATTATGCAGGCCGACTTGGGTGGTGTGACTTTCGAGCGTGAGGAGAAAACGACTGTGCCTGCGGTTTCGCTGAAGACTTTGGAAGAAATTGTGGAGAACCCGGCGGTTGTCGAGCAGTACAAGCGTGAACACGCAAAGACACAGGAGAAACTTCGCGTCCGTAAGCCGAAGCGTCAACGCACCACGGACACATCCGCCGGAAACGTCTAAAATACAATATTTAAAAGAAGATGTTTATTTTGAAATGAAAAGACCTCGATGTAAAACCTGTAAGCATACTATGAAAGGCCACAAGAAACAAAAATGCGGGAACGAGGAAACACTTGAGTTTTCGGATGGCTCCACGTATATTGGCACTGTATACGACGGCAAGCCGTCGGGTCGGGGGCGACTGATTGTGTCGGTACGGCATACGTACGTCGGCGAGTTCTTAGATGGAAAGCGTCATGGTGTAGGAGTTCAACGTCTGCCTGCAGGTATAGTGTACGACGGGCACTGGAGGAACGGTCATTATCACGGGCACGGGACGTTGCGCACATCGGATACCACGTACACGGGTGGTTTTTACCATGGAAAATACCACGGCCACGGTGAATTTCGTGGGGAGGGCGTATACAGTGGTAAGTGGGCGCATGGCAATAAACACGGGACCGGCACTTTGACTGACGCACGCGGGACGTATGAGGGAACTTTTTACCATAATTTAAAACACGGCACGGGGGTCCAAACGTATGTCGACGGGTCGGTATACTCTGGGTCCTGGCGTTCGAGCCAAAAACATGGACTGGGCGTGATGACCAGAGAATTCGAAACCTACACCGGGGACTGGCTGCACGATAAGCGGTCGGGTTACGGAAGGTGGGAATCGAAATACTTGGGGTCCTATGAAGGTCACTGGAAGCGCGGAGTGCGGCACAAACGTGGCACACACACGTATACGGACGGCTCTGTGTACAAGGGCTGTTGGAATTTAGGACGGCGGACGGGCCACGGCGTAATGCAGTTCGCGGACGGCTCTACGTACAGAGGTTTCTGGTTCCAAGATGAGATGCACGGACGAGGAATGTTGAAGGAGCCCTGTGGACACACGTTTGAAGGCGAATGGTCCTCCGGTGACCGCGAAGGCATGTTCACAGAGACCAAAGACGGCGAAACCCTGGCTGAGGGTCCGTGGTTGTGTGACACGAGGCATGGTTCGTTCCGGGTAAATGGAAAACGTGAATTATATCTCTGGGATACGAAAACGTCATTCAAATCTACCAAGCATGCTCGAAAGGCTGTGACAAGAATGATGAAGAAAAAGGACGCGCTGTCTGCCGAGGAAGTCCTTCGTTTTTATCCAGAGCTCATCAAATGGTCGCTGTTCGAGAAACACGACCGTCAGGGGATTCTGGTTCACATGTTGCCGCAGCAGACCATCGACAAAATGTTTCGCCGTTGTGCGTACAAATTCTTTCGGAAAAAACGCTTCAAGTGCATTGAACGCATGTACGGGTGTTGTTCAGAATCCCTGCAGGCTCAAATTGTCGAACACGCAGAATTGTTGTTCGATGCGATGACTCGAGAATTCGTAGCCAACCCGTGGGTCGTTGGTACTGTGGGCTACTCGTCCACCACGAAAGAAAAGCTGCTGAAAGGACTGCATCTCGGGGAATACGGGCGCTGTGAACCCAGAAACCCCTACACACGCCAGAATTTGAACGAACAGTCCGGCGCCTATTTGAACACGATGAAAATCGCACAGTCTGTGTACACAAAGGTATGCAACGCCGTTCCGAAGAGTATTCACACATTAGCATTTGAATTCGAAATGCAGGATTTTGAAAGGTTGTTGAGAAATGCGCGCGCAGCGAACGACAGAGATACAATTAAAACTTTAATAAATGAACGAAACGAGTTTATGAAGCGTCATCGGGCGGAGTCAACGAGCTCAGATGACTCTCGATGTCTGTGACACAATCTATGGTATTTGTAGTTTTCAATGTTGTTACAGTAACAGGTTTCGTTTGGCCAATACGCCAAACACGTCCAATAGCTTGCTTGCGAACGTGTACATCCAAGCACGGCTCGAGAAAGATAACTTGGGACCCAGCGGTCAGAGTAATACCCACCGATGCCGTTTTGGTGGTCATAACAAAGACACGCACGTTGTCCTTCGTTTGGAAGTCGCGAATAGATTTCTCGCGCCGTTTGGGTGTCATTCGACCTTCGATGGACTCGAATTGTACGTTTGCCTGTGTCAGTGCCTTGCAAACCCTTTTCCACGCGCTGTGAAATTGCGTGAACAAAACAAATTTTTCGGCCGACTCTTGTACGAGCCGTACGACAGTAGATATTTTGTGACCGTTGGAGGACGTCAGTGCTTCAAGGCGCTCGTGCGTTTCGGCGTCCATCTCGACAGTACCACCGTTGGCCTCCGTCATGTACCATATGCTTGACACCTGCTCTGTAGCGACAGGGTCATGCACAGATAATTCGTTCAACACAGCGTTGCCCGCTGGGGCCCGGCACAACGGACATTTACGCGTGGGGTCGTGATGGTAAGTGGCTTGTATGCATTCAAAACAAAACATATGATGACACGGCGTCACAGTGGGTCTGTCCATAGCATCCATACAGATGCTACACTTCTCGTTGCCCTCTGTCCAAGACTGAATAAGGTCGCGCAGAGACTCATCGTAATTCGTAGTTCCGAGCGTGTCCAGGTAGTTTTGCACTGAATTCGTCTGCGTCCGTACTTGTTGTTGCGGACAAGGGAAGCCGTAGTGACTCGTTCGATTGAGTAGTGGATGAATTGCAGCTTGGCGAAGCCATCGAATATAATGCAACCGTCGCGTTAGATGGTTGACGCCAGGGCTCGACATGTCGCTCTCCATACGATGTTGAATGCACATCAAAAGCTGTTGATACAACTCTGGACAACTGTGTTCAATGTGCATCGTGTTGCACACAACGCCAGGAAGCTTCAGGCGTACATGGCGCTTCTGTTGCCACCAGGTGCAGTTTGTAAGTATGTCGCACAGTAGTGACGGTGTGTCACATTGGTGCGTTCGAAAAAAGGGAGTCGACGTCATCAAATCATTAAACGGTGCGACGCCCAGGAAGGCTAACATAGAAGACACACTCTGAGAACATTTAGGCCACGGTGTTGCAGAGACGCACCAACGCAGAGGTGCGAACAATCGGCACACAGCCCTGGTAGTCGCCGAGTGTGCATTGCGCATCTCGTGCGACTCGTCCAGAATAATTCGGCCCCAGCGCACGGCGCCAATGGTCGGCACGTGGCGTTGAGTCTCGTTCACCACGATACGATACGTGGTGAACACGATGTCGGCAGCGCGAAGTTCATCCATGTTGCGGGTACGACGCGCACCATGAAATTTGCAAACACGCAACGTAGGGACGTGCCTCGCACTCTCAGACATCCACACAGCTAACATAGTCGTAGGCACGACCACCAAAGTAGGGCCAGGGGTCTTGTTCGAGGCGATGAGCGCCAGCATTTCCACTGTCTTGCCCATACCGACGTCTTGCGCCAACAAACCCCCACGAACGGTCGTATTCGGCGGTGTCAGAGACACGTACCCAAACACCGACGAATAAAACGAAAACCCATCTTCAAGCGTATGCGTAGACCAACCCCAAGCAGACGTAGTTTCGGCCACAGTCTCTCGCTCCAGGAGCCAGTTTAGACAACGCCGTTGAAATGGCATGAGTTCGGTCACAAATGTCGCCGATGGAGGTGTACTCAGGGTTCGTTTCGCCGTCTTCCGACATCCCCTCAGAACGTTATTGAAAAACTTGTCGTCTACGGGTCCAGGTATGTGCACTGGGCGCGTTTTCGGATACAGAAGGAACATCAAACGCTGCATCTGTGTGTGTAACCCCACGTCATACTCTCGTGGCTTGACAAACGTCATATCGTGAATGTGCACTGTGAACGTCAACTTGTTGTCTACAACACCTTGCGGCCGAAACAACACCACAGGTAAACAATCATCACGCCACTTTTGAAGCTCCGTTTGGATATGATGACTTGGACGTTTCCACATTTGCAACTTCGGGAACAGGTCGGACCGTACGGATTCTGGAAACAATTCCACCGTCTCGGACAGAGTCTTGTTGTACAAACTGTTACTAAAACGATCGATGAGTACATTATGCACGTCACACAGTGCGTGAAAATACGTCATCCATTCCACACGGAAATCGTGTACGTCAGTGGAATAGCCTCCACGCGGTTTAGGACGACTCGGACGGTGTACATGCTCGCGCGTAAGGGACACTATCGCGCGCCATATCTCCCACTCTACAGAGTGCGATTCCGGTCGACCATACCGAATGAAAGTGGACAACATACTCGACATTGGCACTGGCATTTCTTGGTCCCCAAGAAAGCCAGAAGATACTTCCAGAGTACCTATGCATCGTGTCCAAGACGCTCGGGGCACAACAGTAGACGGACGTTCGTGCCGAATAGTCAACCACTCAATGCGTTGGTCTGACATATGCTCCCAACGACACGGTATGTCGTCCACAATGCGAATGCGAACGAGAGCGTGCGTCTCGTCGAAAGCATCGATGACCCAAGTCCCACCATTAAAACGAACAGTCGACCCAATATACGTATTATCGCTTCGAGTCACTTTCAAACGTTTCGGGATATGACCCATCGTTTCACGCACCATCAACCAATGACAACCTGCGTGCAAATCGTCTCCGAAACGTTCAATGGCCTCCACGGCACATGCACGCTCGAACCCCATTTCGATATACCGGTCCATCGTTTTTGATCGTTTTTGATTCAAAGACATGCTTTTATATAACATTCGACTTAATCGCTACATATACGCGTGTTCGGGTATCTGACCGACCCTCGCAGGATTGTCGCACCGCGCCCGCCGGCAATTGTACCAGCCTGCACCAAAAAAAAAACGGACGACGCAAATAAAAAAGATGACATTTTAAGATTGTGTAACATTACCATTCTTTTACAACAAATTGTCTAAATCTATTTTTAAGCGCGTTCTCGTCGATTGTTTTTTGGGCAGCGTCCATCTCTTTTTGGGCAGCGTCCCTCTTTTTTCGGGCAGCGGTCATTTTTTCCTCCTCTTTTAAAGTGACAGTCACCATCATATTCCAGCGCTGAATCTGGAAATCCGTCAGATATTCCAACGTGTTCATGGGTTTCCGGCACAGTGGACAACGATTGTTTCTCTGGAGATGGGTGTACAATCCACGTGCCTCGAACAGTCTTCGACACGACAGACATCGGACGGGCACCTTGATGGGTGCTTCTAAAGAAATGGGGTCTTCTGTGTTGACGCCCTGTCGGCCCGGCCACTGGTTCGTCAAGGCAGGGAAACTGATAAACAGACCACGTGTAACAATGCCGTTTGTACGTTTGTCCGTCAATAGTGTAGACGCCGTGGGTAGGGTTTTTAGTGAAAACGCTTCCATGAATGCCGTACTACCGCGACGGTTCTTATGATTCACGTCCAAATCTGGATATTCCAATAGTTTCTTTAGGACACCGTGATTCCCCTTATACGCCGCCCAGGCCAGGCCAGTGTCGCCCTCTCTATCCACCGAATTGAGCAGCTCGGGATGCGCATTTAATATATGGTCTATTAATTCGAAACGCCGCCGTTCACATGCTCTTATAAATACATTGCAACCCCCATGCAGCATGCCGACGTGTGCCCCGTCCGCAATAGCCTCCTCGTATTGTTCAACGGTGTCCGCCTTGAACAATTTATTTCGAAGCCAATTATAGTACGGTCGGGCCTCCGATACTTCAATGTTTAACGTCACATCCTCCGTCCCTGATTGTATGTATGTATGATATAAACGAATCTCTCCCTCTACATATGTCGCCCCTTCCCCTTCCACCTTTACGGCATAATTACCGAAATCAATTTTTATCTCGTCTATTTTTGGGGGGTACCAGTTGTTTCCCATGTTCCAGTCTTCAGCTTGTTCTTTAGTGTCAATATAGTGTAAAGCGTCGTCTGGGGTGAAGTCGCCGTATTCGCCGCCGAATTCGTAATAAAATGTCTTACTGCCCAGTTCCACATATCCGTTCATGATGGGGTAATCTACTTCAATGTCCCACTCCTCAAAAAGGTGTGACTTTGAAACTGGAAAAGTCACCGGGCCCGAATACTTAAAAAGCTTCGTCACCAGTTCCTTGGTCACGACATCTCTGATGCTTAAATCTTGCTCAATCATCAAATTGTTTCGACGAAATACTTCTGCGACGGCCGAGTATGCTGCGCCGGCCGAGTATGAGTTCGTAGCCGAGAAGACCGCCCTTATTTCGTCAGCCTTTTCTTCTTTGGTGAGTATTTTTTCACAGTCGTCAGGATCACATTCTGCGTTCTGGCCTGTTTCTTTCCAAAGGACCGTAACACCGCCATCCTCTTGGATTTCAGTAATAACGCCGTCCATATCTTCGCCGTTTTCCTCGAAAGTTTCGGCGGAATATCCGACATAACGTACCAAGTCGCCTACCTTTAGGGGTCTACCCTTTGAATCCACTACCCGTACTACCTTTTCTTTCGTCAAATCAATTAATGTGCCGTCGGCGGCAGCGGCGGCTTGTCGCTCAGCAATTTGCTCCTCGGTTGATTTCTTACCTGTGACGACCACCTCGGACTTGTTTTTGCGATACCTTTTTTTCAATTTTTCTCGTAAATCCTTTGTATTTTCGTCGGCGGGATGTTTGAGACGCGTAAGATATTCTTTTGTCACTGTTTTCCACTGGATACGTTTCCAACCATGGGTTTTTTTAGAATCTTCAACAAATTTTTTAAATGTGTCGGTATCCATTTTTTTTAATATATGTTCTGCACACTCTTTATATAGGGTTATATTTTCGCCCTCTTCTTATACAGTAGGTAAATCACACACGAAGACCGACTCGTCCAAAAATTGTGGCGGCCTGCACCAAAAAAAAAACGGACTGCGCACCCCGTTTTAATTTAAATTAAATTAAACAGAGCACCCGTTTTAATAGATGTCGAACATCGTCCAAGTATTATGTTCCGACGACACGGCCGTAGTCGTCGACCTCGATAGTATACAAGACACGTGCCCGCCGGTCTTAGCACGTTTCCTCGGCATGGGGGAAGGATTCTCTGACCCGTCGAAAGACGAACACGGCTGTTTGACCTTTGCAAAGTCACTTGGCATCACACAATGTCAGTTTGCGAATGTTATGACTTTTGTGCGTTCTGGGTATGTGCAGGACTTTGACGCATTGGTGCATCCATTTACCGTTCTCGGCGGTAGCGATGCACTGTACGCATTGGCCGAAAGGGAAGAGAAAAAGAAAGAGAAGAAGGAGCAACGTGACTTCGTCGAAGCTGAACGCAGACGAACCAATCCGTTGTCTCCAGAAGACAATGTGTTCGGACTGTTCAAATTCGAGGCACACCAATCCGGTTGGGTTCATGACGAAGAATGGGAATGTTGTTCGAGGGTAAAAGATACTGCTGTAGATTACTGGTGGCGCAAACCGGTGCTGCTGACCAACGACGTGGACGAAAGCATGATGTTGGACACTATATTTAACGACGAGTTTGAATAATAAAACAACTAAAGTTATACGTTTATCCTCCATGGTTGTTGTTGGAGCGCGTTTGGTGTCGCATCATAAAATAAATAATGGTTTTTAAAATTGTATTGAACGAGCGTGTTGTTCGGCACTGCGATTGCGAGCGGAAGCAATAGCTGCGCGTCGTATATTCGTTTTTCTTCGCCTTTTCATGAACGCATGTATAGCTTCTATAATCGCATCTATGATGTATATGTGTTGTGAAGTGAGACTGTGCGCACCGACGAGGACTTTCGTACCGGGGGTCGAGGTGAGCAGTACATGTTTCTTTGTTGTCAAATAGTCAATCATTTCGTCAACTATTGTTCGCAAAGGCGTGTCGACGTCTGTGCATGCAAGCAGACGTTTTCGTACGAGCGAATATGGAATGGATTGGCGCCGTTGTGGCAGTTGGACCATGTTGCCTGCGAAAAACTGAGTGCGTGCGCACGAACTGTGTGGTTGCGTCGTGTGTTTTTCGGTGCCCGGTACAGAGTTACCTTCTTCGTCTTGTAGGGAAGGTTGACGTGCGAATGCGAACCCCCTGAATCTGATTTTTTTCGGCTTCGTTTTGTTCTGGCGCTGCGCGTGTTTGTTCGGTTTGGATGGGGCTCCGGGCTCTTGTGGACCGAAATCAAGTTTGTGTGGCTTCGTTTTGTTCTGGCGCTGCGCGTGTTTGTTCGGTTTGGATGGGGCTCCGGGCTCTTGTGGACCGAAATCAAGTTTGTGTGGCTTCGTTTTGTTCTGGCGCTGCGCGTGTTTGTTCGGTTTGGATGGGGCTCTTGGACTAATGGAAGAAGACATCATAGTAGGAAGGCGTGTCTTATATATACCGCCTTTTTTCTGAGCTGTGAAATGAGTATTTACGTGCATGGGTATTATGAGACTTCATGGAGGTGCACATACTGCTTCTGTCGACAATGACTGTGCAAGACACAGCTTCCAATCTAAGTGGAATAGGCCTCGAGTTCGATACTGCATCGGGTACAGTACAGAAATTACGATGGACGCGCAAATCTGGAGCAGTGTCGGTGTCGCTCTGGGTCGCGTGTGTGCATCCGTTGGTCGAGCATATGGCGTCGTCGTTTGTACCTCATATGGATGCGTGTGTGTGTTGGTATCACGACCACGACGGCATTTCGTGTCTCAAAGTGGGCCACGCGGTGACATTTTTGCAGAGTATGCACGACAACGTGCGTTTGATGGCGACAGCGCTGCCTGAAAAGCATACGAAACACGAATCAAGAATAAAGCGGCATTACAACAGACATGGATTTGAAATACAGCGACTGACGTCGAGTTTGGAAAGAAATATTGAAGATATATTAAGGATGCATTTAGATATTCAGAAAAAATTATAGGCCGTCGTCTGCGCTCTCGAGGCCAAGGACGCCGAACATGACGAGGATGTCTGGGATACGATAGACGACGAGTGCTGTTGCGAACGACGCCATAAACCCACCGTAACTGATGGTACAGTAGGTCGTCGCACACCCGTACACGCGCGCGCCGGCAGCGTCCACGACGTGACGCCCGAGACCGGCGTCGATTTTGTCGCACAGACCGCGCCAGGCCACGGCCGCCCACACGAACAGCGAAAACGCAAGGATGCCCCAGACAACGTTGAGACCAAAGAGAATGTTGGCGGTGTTGAGTTGGCGCGACTCTGGCTTACCAAGTTGGACACCAGTGTGAGCAGCATAGAGCACAGCGTTGATTGCGAGCACCCCAAAGAAAGCCTGGCCGAGGCCTGAAAGTGGAGAGTCGACTCCGAAAGGAGCACAGACGGAGAGTTTGCCTGTTTTGACACAAGGCGGCATAATGGTCCATCCTTGCGCCGTTCCCGCTGTTTCTTTTCCGTCTTCGTCAAGCAGGATAAGGGCTTGTGCTTCGTCGTCTTTGACGCCTTGGCACAACTTTTCCGCAATTGCGCCGTTGGCCGCGCTCGTGACCTCTGCGAAATTATGGGCGCACTGCGTATCAAAGCTGTCTGCCAACGCAAACCCGTTGCCGTCGGGCATCTTGAAAAGGTCCCCTTCGTTATCGTCGTTTTCGGGATACACTTTCAGCACCATGTTGGACCCCGGAAAATTAGCGTAGTCCATGTTGGCTCCGAAAACTATGATGGTGGTAAGTAGGAGCAGCCCAGCGAGTGACCCGAAAAAAGCTCGGGCGATGTTGAGATTTTTACTGATAGAGGATACCATGTACGTGTTGTAACAAAAAAAATCAATCCTTATATACCGTCAACATTTGAACCGCGGTGTATGACTACGTTCATTGCTGTGTTTCGTTGCTTGTTCTTGTTCGCGAGTGTTTGTGTTAGAGTGCTCATGAACGCTTTGTCCACATACCATCCATGGTGAAGAGCCCAGTCCAAAATAGAGAACAGAGAATCCAAAACTGTCCCACAGGCACGAACGGAGACGGTCGTGGCCGTCGAGTTTGCGGCCATCGACTCGATAATTTGTTCGGGGTCATCGTCACGCCTGAGCGTGTATTCGTAGTACCCTTTCGTTTGCTGGACGGTCACATACAAACAAGCTTTACCGTGCTCGGTGGGTTCAATCGCGATTCGAACGTTGTGGTTCATTCTCCGAAATACGTCCACGGCGAATAGGAGAGGCGATTTATTAGGGTCTGTTGTTTTCACCACAAACGGAGCTCCATCTGCAAGAGTTGACTCGATGCGGTTGACCCAATCTTGTTTCTGCATTTGATTTCTGCATGTCATGTATATACTAAAAACCCTGCAAGGCTCGCTGGATTGATTCACCCGAAGGGTCCATACACGTTTTGAATTTCTCGTGCCAATCTGCTGCTGCGCCTGTCGAGCATGCTATAGACTTGCCCGTGTACAGTACTGTTTTCTCGGCGCCTGGTTGTGTAAATAAGGTTTGAAAGATGCTTCTGTATAAATAAGCTTCTTTCGTAGCCGGCGTGTTGTACGCATACGTTTGTTCGGCCGCCGCAAAGGTAGCTTCGTCAATGTTGCGTTCTGCATATAAAATAAGCGAATCAATCCATGCATTGCCCACGGCGTCCGAGAACTGAGCTTTTGTACGGTCAGTGACACAGTCAGGGATGATGTCTCTGAAAGCTTCGCGTAGGAACCACTTTTCGGGTCGCGGACCGTCCGGATGCGTCCCGGACATCTTGAATATAGGTGGCAAGCGGTTCATGGCAAAATCAACCACCTCTTTGTCGAGAAAGGGTACGCGGGTTTCAACTCCCCAATCACCCAGCGTTTTGTTGGCGCGCTGACAATCGTACGCATGCAACTGTGCCATCTTGCTTTTGCACTCGGTCACCATCTCCGAAACGGACGGACAGTGCAAGTTGTACAAATACCCTGCGAACAACTCGTCGGAGCCTTCGCCAGACAGTACCATCTTGATGCCACGGACTTTGAGCACTTTTCCGAGAATCCACATGGGCGTGGAGGCCCGCACCGTGGTCATATCGTATGTTTCTATGGCGCGAATGACCTCGCGCAGGTTGGAAATGCCCTCCTCGACAGTGTACTCAATCGACACGTGATTCGTATTGAGTCGAGCGGCCACTTCTTTGGCCACGCGCACGTCTGGCGAATCGGCGAGACCAATGCAAAAGGTATGGACCACGGGGTAGTCTGGTCGTAGCGTTTTGGCCAATTCTACGGCCAAAGTGGCCACAATTGTCGAATCAAGTCCTCCGGACAGTAAGACGCCCCAGGGTACATCTCCCGATAGTCGTTTGGCTACAGCTCGACGTAGAACGTCGACGATACCTGTTGGTGCGACGCTTTTCGAGACTGTGTCAGACCAATCCGAATAGGCAGGTGCGTACGACGTCCATACGGGTGTTTCGTCAATGTGAAACGATGCATAGGTCCCTGGTGGTACGACTTGCACTTCCGCGCCACCGGATGTGAAACAGGTCAGAAGTGAGCAGAAAACACCGTCGGCCGACCAATAGAGAGGAGTGACACCGATGGGGTCGCGTGCCACAATGACTTGGTGCGTGACTTTGTTCCATGCTACGAAAGAGAACACGCCGTCGATGTTTTGGATACCTTGTGGACCGTGTTCTGCCAACAGTTTCGGCACCATGAAACAGTCTGTTTCCGCCTCGCCGGCTTGGTAGTTGTATACTTCTCCGTTCATAGTGACCACCCAATCTTGGTACACGATAGGTTGTGCCCCAGCCTCCGGATGGACGATGGAAAGGCGCGTGTGACCAAGATAAACGTGTTCGTCCGAGTAACCGCCGCTCTCATCGGGGCCTCTGTTTCTCAGTTTCTCAAGACTGGGTTGCACTGACGATTTTTTGAGTACAGCTACGATACCACACATACTCTTGAATAAATAGAATAACATGCTGTTAAATATGAAAACTAATATACCTATGGGATTCATGTTTTGGATTCATGCAGTTTTAAGTCGCTTCGCTGGTCGCGCCGATACTTCTTGGTCGTCTTCAATATCCGAGTCACTATCTTCGTCCATAGAATCGTCGTTTATGATCAGACAGTCTGGATACCGTATGTCATCACGCACACACGGGTCTTGGTCGAACAGATACTCGACTGATTCCCAGGGCGTTTGCGTCTGTTTGCCAATCTTGTGGGCCCATTTATTCGCGACTTCTTGGTCGATGTCACGCGTGATACTGTACGTGCCGGCAGTGCGCGTGACCGATGCTGACGCGGAGGTACCGGTGAGGTAGCGCGATTTCTCTGTGTTCGCGAGGACATTCTTAAATTCGATGCCTTTCCCACCTGGCCTGCGTTCGATGACACGCATGACGTGAAAGTAAGACGGGTCGATAGGGCACGCGGTGAGTATGCGTTTTTGTGCCGAGTATTTGTGTGTTTCGGAGGCCAGCGTGTCAAACACGCTGTCGGTTCCATCGGAACTGTGATTCAATATATGTGCCACGTGTATGTACACACCGTCTTGGCCGATGACGCAGGAATCGTATTTTCTGCTTTTGACTCTTTTGTCGGTCACCAGAATAGGGAATTTGCCATTTGTCGGTTGGTCCTGTGGACCCGGCGCTTTGTAGGGTCTGCTGCGAAACGAGTGTTTGGTCATTTTGAGCAAAAAGTCTTCAATGTTGTTTGTGGACGTGCGCCCTTTTTCGAGTGGGATGCGCGAATTGATTTTTCTGCTCAATTGGCGCAATTTCGGCAGCTTGATGTAGTCGTAGCACGCGGCTGTGTCTGCCGAATTAAATGGATTGCCTGTCTGGGGATTGGATTTTTCCATGTACCAAATCGTGTTGAGAATTTTGTGTTCGACGGGGGACCTAAACTGGTCTGCGAAAAGTGACAGTGTAAACAACACCATTTCTTCAGTGACTTTCAAAAACGGTTCGAGGTCCGGAAGCATGGTCTCGTCAAACGGCTTTCCGTAATGTTTTCCCCCGGGGAGATTGCAGACGCGTTCGATGGCGGTTACAATAGCCTGGTTACGGGCAAACAGCTTGACACGCTCCCAATCGCGCGGCCCTGGGCGTATGATGGAGTTTTTGGACATTTTGGATTTGAATCGAGGAATCAGAATGTTGCTCGCCGTGTTGTTCACGTCTTTGATAACCTTGGTCCAAATGGCCTTTTCGACGAGCATGACGCGGTACTGTTCCTCTTTGGCTTCTTCGGACAGTCTTGCTTTGTGTGCCTTGTCTTCGGCGGACATCATGCGTTCGCCGTTCATGCAGTCGTCGATGTCGCGTCCGCGTCGCTGTTGCTGCTCGAAATTGCCCCAGAAAAATCTTGTCTGCAGCGCCTCTTCAACATCGCCCTTCGCGTCGTTCGTGGCCCCCATCCACACCCCAATGCATTCAGATTTGGTAAGGCGGGCGGAGCGCTTGCCCGTGGACTCGTCCTGGTACCACGTTTTGCAGGTGACGCGCTGCGAGGTCAATTTCTCTTTGAACATCGTTTCCTGCGACGAGTCCGCGTTGGGATTTTTGGCCGTGTGAAACATGCCCGGGGGCGCCTCGTGACAGACCGTGCAAATATCGTTGCGGTTGCCGTCGATGGCGTCCGCTTTGCCCGTTTGGTACGTGAGGACTTCGGTGGTGCCAGGAATAGACATCTGCTCCATCAGCAGGAACAGAAACGACTTTGACGTGGCACCTTCGCCAGCCTGAAAGCAGTTCAGGTGCAGTCCAAAGTCTCGGCGAAATGCATCGTACCGTGCGTGCTGAATCAGATACATCATACGATGCGCAGTGGATATCAAATAGTACTGCTCATATCCTTCCAGCAACACCACGGCTCGATTCGCAAAGACCGACAGGCTTGGGTCTTTGATATTGTGACAGATGATTCGGCGCGCAGGGTCCTTGATATTCGTTCTCCACGTGAGCATTTTGGCAACGACATCTGATATACACGCGTCGGGGTCCAAGCACTGTGTAGTGAGCGCTTTGACGGCCCACTGCTGGTACTCGTTGTACGCAGACTCGAAGAGGTCCGGGCAATGTTGTACTGGTGCACAGTCTTTCATGTATCTAACTTTCGATTGATGGTACAGCGATGTAAACGCAGAACGGTCGGCAAACCCCTCCAGTCTTGCGCGTTCCATGTCTTGCGGCGTGCGTATATCAAACTCCGTCTGAACCAGTGGGTCGTATACGTTGCCCAGGGGTTTTTCCGCGATAGCGCTCTGGAGCTGCATCCAAAGTTGGTGGTCGGGCAAATATTTGGCGCAAAAGGTTTGCGGGTGCAGTTGTGTCGGTGTCAAGCGTATAATATGTTCCTCGGTTGGGAATTGCAGGTTCAACACGGGCTGGTTCGAAGTAGCATCACCGGTGTACGACACACGATTTTTAAAGGCGTCGGCGGCCGAAGGTGGTATTTTCACGAGCGCGTGGTCAATCGAAAATACTTTTCTCGGGTTGGCCACATTGGCTTGGTGCGACAAAGGTCGTTTTGGATTGATAATGCTGTCCATTTGTGAGGTATACTCTTGCGAACCGACATATCTGTCGGCCACGGTGCGCACGTACATCTCCACACCGGATAAGCACATCCACTTCTGGTAGGACTGCAGACCCGACAAGGGGTCTACCTTCCGTGTGTTGGATTTGCGGTCGGTCGAATCTCTGTGCAGTTGGTTGCATTCGAAAATCATCTTGTTCAACGCGTTTCCGAATTTGACATCCGCGTGATGGGAAACGGCGTGGAGAATGTACCCCACTGCGTTGTCCTTGATGGTCGCCGACGGAATCCACTGAAGCCACGCGGAAACGTACGGATACACATCCGCCGGCGCTTGGTCGAGGGGCAAATTCGCAGTTTCGTACACCATTTGCAGAAACATTTGCATACAGATTTCGTCGAATCTGGCCGAGGAGTCGGTGCGCCGCACGTCACAGAACTTAGACGCCGCAGGTCGCAACATATCACGGGAGATAAACAGAGCCACGTAGTCGTGGATGTCCTGCGTTACCGTTTTCTCGCCGCTTTCGGGTGTGTGGGGTTTGGCAAAACTGTTGTCACCCCACAGTGCTAACAATTCCATACCGGTATGTGTTCCTTCCATATCAATATTCTTTATACCTGATTTTCAGAAACTATTTTACAAAACACTTATGTCCAGAAAAAGTGTGGAATCCAATTTTTCCGGGTGCGAGTTTTATATAAATTCAAACATTTGTAGATTAAAAGACATGGAATTCACACTACCGCCCTTAACCCAAGAAAGTTTCAGCCGATGGTGGAACAAGAAAGTGCCTCGGAGCGATAGCGCCGACGAGCGCATTGTTTATCCCGGTGTCAGATTAAATTGTTCGACAAAGTCTCGCGATTTGCGTTCGCAAATAAGTCCCGAACACGTGTTCGTGACGCACGAGGTCGGCACGAACACGTTTCATCACAAGGTTCTCGGCTCCAACAACGAGTTCATACATTTACCGAAGCGACTGTATTCGCATTGTTTTCGCAATATTAACATACACAGTATACCCACGGACAACCGTATCACAGTCAGGCTCACCGAAACCACGTCTGTAGTGTTGCCGTTCATCCCGGACGATTTCGTGTCGCAAAAACGCACGAAACGTTCCATGAACACACGCATACGCAAGCGCGATAGCAAAAAGAAGCGCAAACGCGCGCCCGAGACGACGGAGCCATATCAAGGGTGGGTCACACGGGTTGTGACCCCTGCAACAGTACCCGGCGCGGACGACAGTATTGACGCATTCCAGTTGATGTCCTACATACGCGCAGAAATGAAAAAGAACGACGAGAACCTGGATGTGTGTATACCGAATCCGTTCGCAGGCACCAGTAGTATCGACGAAATAAACGGAAGCGCAGAAAAACTCAGCGCGCTCACCGTCGTGATTCAGTTCATACACCATTACATGCGCCACGCGTTCTAACTTACGTCACACGAACTCGATTCCGACAAACGTTTTTCCAAGGCTTGAGTGTATTGACAACAGCCCTTCACATCTACAGTGAATTGAGATTCCGAACCAAATAATTGACCCTCGAGCTGCACCAAAGACGAATGGACTTGTTCGATTGTCGTATGCTTCCTCGAGGAGACGTTCGTGTTCAAGATGTCGTTTAAATCATTACGGATAATGTCGTGAACAAACAAGACCGCCTGAAAATACGACTTGGACGCGTTGTTCGGAACAGAAGGCGGACAGTGAAACATCACGTTCAAGAAAGATAGGGTTTGTTGGTACAAAAATTTGGGAGTGTAAGCCCGAAGGAGAGACATAGAATTCAAATCAATATAACCCGGCCTATATACTCTTGTATCAGACTATTTAGCATTCCACTCGTCACAACGAATGCTTGACAAGCTGCACGAGGAAACGTGTCTCCTAAAGATGCGGTTAATAGCCCTCGGGTTGGCATTACCGCCACCCGCGTGCACAGACCTGAACAAGTTGAAGCAAATTCACAAAGACTACTATGAGATGGCCAGTGCACTCGGATACAACGGTCCCAAAAAGCTTATGCTGACGTCTCACTACGTATTCTTGAACGTGCTGGGCCGACATTTTAGACTACAACATATACAGGACTTGTCGTCTGCGTCGAAGGCGGCGCGTAACTACATGGCCCACTACTTTACCAAATCCTTCAATGTACGCTGAAGCCACGTCAAAGACTCTGACGCAAACGGACCACGTGTGAGCTCTTGCTCGGCGGCGGTGAGGGGCTGACCACGGTGAGCTGACAACATGAGGTCGGCAATGACCCAGGCCGGCGTGTTTCCGTGGAACGCTTCTATTTGCGCGGGGTCTTGATGCACAACTCTGTGGTCCAAACTATAATACACATACCCACCCTCACGAGTTTGGTGCGGACCAAACGTATACGATGTGGCCGTCTTGTTCAACGAATGTGCACCAGTGTATCCCGTATACTCACGGGAAAACATTTTTACATTATAAATAGACGTTACTTTATTCACAAAAATGCTTAAGCTTATCATTTTCTTTTTTGTATGGCGTATGACGGCGGCCTTTGACGCTTCGGATTGCCGCGCTCGGAAGAACGAGGAATGGCTCTGTCGGTACATGGACGCACACAACAAACATTACAGCTCCGCGTCCGAATTTACGTACCGCGTCAACATGCTGAAAAACGTGCCCGACGCCCCACACTTCGGGTTGACGTCCAAGTCCGACACGTTTCCTCACGAGTTGCGCCGAAATTCCGCGTTTGCGTTTGGGCATCACAAGGCCATCGACAGACCTGCGCAGTTGATGCATCAGCACGAACAGGCAGTTCCACAGTTGCCTCCAATAGACTGGCGCGATTATGGACGCGTGACGCCTGTCAAAGACCAAGGCGAGTGCGGCTGCTGTTTTGCTTTTTCAGCCGTGTCCGTGCTGGAATTTTGGCAAGGGTCAGTTCCCAAAAGTCTGTCCGCGCAGAACGCCATGGACTGTACTTCAGGGAATGGTCGACCCAACGTTGGATGCGACGGCGGGCTCATGGAATACATTTTCGAATACGCGAAAGAACACCCCATCGTCTTGAACAGCGAGTATCCTTTCAGAGAACGTCACAAGGTATGCCCGAGACACGCTTTGCGCTCGCGTGTCGGGGTCAAGGAATATCGCGTCCTCATGCGTGAACACAACCATAAAGCCGAACAACAACTGGAGCACATCCTGCACACGTACGGTCCAGTGGCTGTCGGAATCGACTCTTCCAACATGAACAACTACAACGGTGGTATCTTCCCAGCCTCACAGTGCACGACCGACATTGACCACGCCGTTACGATTGTCGGCTACACTGAAGATGCATGGATTATCAAAAACTCGTGGGGACAACGGTGGGGACGCGAAGGCGGTTATTTGTATCTGGAGCGGGGTAAAAACGCGTGCGGCGTGGCCGAATACATTGTGTACGTCAAGCAGGCGGCGCCCTCGCAACAAAAACTGTCGACAACGTGGCACATGGATGTTTAGGACCACATGACCCATGCCATGAACACGGTCCACATCGACAACCCGAGGCCGAACATGACGAGTTGACATTTGGTACTGAAATTTCCCTTTAGCTGGCGAATAGATTTTCTGAGTTCCGTACGCTGGTCGTCGAGAGCGCGACGCATATCGCGAAAATTTTCGTTGGATTGAATCATCAGCTCAGAATTCATCTGAATAACGTGCGCCACCTTGTCGTCGAGAGCTGCCACACGGGTGTCTAAGACGTTCACGCCTCGCTCCAATGTGTTCAAACGATCGGCGATAAATGTATCGTCTGAAGCCTGAATCATACACTGAATTAAAACAGACTATCTTTTATACTTTGTTATAAACTTTGTGATTATTAGTAGAAAAAAATTACTCGACGCGAACGCGTTTGGCCTCACCGGTCTCGTCGTCCTCCCGTTCACGTTTATGGCTTACCGGAGCCTCGTCGTCGTCCATGCTGTACAGAACGCCGCCGGCGCCGGACGACGCCTCCGGGTTGCTCAGCACCTTGATGCCGTGGCGCAGAGAGACCTCAAGCTTGATGCCAAAGCCGCCGTCCGGCATGAAATAGAACGACGGAGTCACCACGGGCGCAATCTTGGCGCCGCGGCTCAGCGTCATGTCGCTGGTGACGTCGTTGCCCTCCGCATCCTGCAGGGGAATCACGTTGGGCGTGTGGTCGTTGTCGTACGGGTACTGGCGCTGCGTAATCTTCAGCTGGCGGTACTCGGTGTCTTCGCGCTTGGCAACGGGGCCACGGAAAATGTCCTCCACCATGGTGCGGAACGTCGACTCGTAGGTCTCGCCAGTGTCCGCGCACATCTCGCGCGCATTCTCCTCAATCTCCGTCTTCGCCTTGGTCAGGAGATTGGTGTCGTCCAGACAGTGCTGAATGCCAGCGTTGACGAACTTTTCCCAGTAGTCAAACATGGCCACAGACTCGGCGTTGGCAGTGTCCTCCTTCAGCGTACCGGTCAACTTGGCCGTGGCCGGTGTCACCCCCGAAAACTTGCCCAGTGTGCCCGTCTGCAAGTCGTTCCACTCGAGCTCGGTCGCGAGAAGGCGTGTGGTCAAACGACGACCCTCAGTGTCTTTCGTGTTGACGTAAAACTTGCCGTTTTGGGCCTCGACGGTCTCGAATTTGAACGCGCGCATCGGCGTGTCAATGACCTCCTGCGGAACGCCACCGCCGCCGGCAGTGCCGGTCGAATACACAATCACATCCGGCGTAAGCGTGTACGTGATGCCGTACTTGTCCTTGGACATACAATACGGACGCATGGTGAATACCATACCGAGCACGGCACCGTTGTGGACAGAAGGAGCCTCCTCCATCTGTGTGTATTGACCCCCAAATGCCTGCACATAACGCACGGTGCGAGGGTTGCCGTCGCGACCAAATGCGCGGCACTTTGGTGTCACTGTGTGCTCACCATCCTTCAGCTTGAGTGGAACCGTCGCGCCCTTGTGAAAGTTGTCACGCGCCTTGACCTCCTGCTCCTCCGCCGACTTGGACTTGTAGTACCGCTTCGCCTTGGCACGGGCAGCCGTCGCCGCACCACCAATGTCAGCGTCGTACATCTGGTCCAGGCCAGACTTATTCAGCTCCCCAAGACGTGCGAAAAAATCGTCACGCTCAGACTGAAATTTGGCCGAACCACCGTCCTTCAGCAGCGTGGCCATGATGTTCGACGTGGCCGGCGTCTTCGCGAACTTGGAACGGTTGTAGTTGCCGCCCTCCGCAATGTGCGGGTAACGAGACGCGCACGGAGGCGTCATCAGCTTGTAGCCGTAGCCGGCCTGGTTTTGGAAATCGTAAAACGTTTCCTGCTTACCAGTCGCCTTGCTCAGGCGCTGGTTCTCGACAAACTTCATTTCGCCCTGAGTGCGAAAGTTCAGCATGGTGAATTTGGGTAGCGGGTAGGTGTTGGTGTTTGCGGACATCTTTTTTTTCTACTAAATTGTCATTAATCGTTTTAAAAAAAATATATTCTTTACTTTTGTGCCTAATTTATGAGTTCGTCGTAGATTTCTGCCTCTTTCTTGGTCGCCTTCTTTTTCACGGCTGCGTCAAACGCCTTTTTGTCTTTGAATTTTGCCCGCAACTTTTGAACTGTTTTTTCTTTGTTCTCGACGACATCGATGACTTCGCGCACCTTTTTCGCGGCGCCTTTCATCTTTTTCTTCGCCAGCTTCGCTTTCACTTTGTCCTTCGCGCCTTTCAGCGCGCCTTTGCCTTTTTTGAGGGTGTTCTTCAGGAAACTCTTCTCGGTCGCCTCGAAAGGTCGAACTTCAGTGTACTGTTCGAGATGGTCGGTCTTTGTCGCGACACTCACATGACGCCAGCCCGTAAGAGGGTGCTGGCTCACATATTTCTCCGTCTCATCAATTTGTCCTGAACTCTGGGCAGTGCTCATGATAGTGGGTGTACGTTGGAGGCGCGACATTGTACCTTCAACGCACCAATATATATACCGCCAAAAATTACTTTCGCACCACGCATGTTTTAATTTAATATAAATTAAAACATGCGTGGGAAAAAAAAAGGAGCGGAAGGTACTCGTTTAATTTAAATTAAATTAAAACATGCGTGGAAAAAAAAAGGAGCGGAAGGTACTCGTTTAATTTATATTAAATTAAAACATGCGTGGGAAAAAAAGAAGCGGAAGCTACTCGTTTAATTTAATATAAATTAACTGTTGTGGTTCGCACTGAGTTGAATATTGCTATTTGTGAATGTTTATAAATGTTCGGTATTTAAGCTTTCAGAATCTGTGGAAATGGCATCAACTCCACCCGACTCTGGACATTTGCGCTGGGGTTATTTCGACGATGAAGAGGAGACCAAGAGTTGGTTGGTGCGTTGTTGTCCGTGCAATCGCGCTCCAGTGTTTTGGACTTTGAATTGGGCAGCAGCGTTGGTGCATTTGTTGAATACAGTAGCCACGTTGGGTCTTTGGGCGGCGTCAGAAGATAAGGACCAAGTGTTCATGCTGTCGGAGAGTTACGCGCCGTGGGTGGACATTACGGGCAAGAATGAGTCTGCGTTTGTGAACGGATGTCCAGTGTCTGACGCGTCCCGAATATTCCGTATTTCCGATGAGTTTTGTGTGGAGCGTCGTATTGCATTCACCAGTGAGTTATCTTTGTGGTGGCTCATTATTGCCTTTCACTTTTTATCTTTTGCGTTCCAGGCTCTTGCGATGGCAGAGTGGAAAGTGTCTGGATGTGGGCGCACGTGCATCCGTGAAAAATACGTGACAGAGGTGGAAGAGCATGGGACAAATGTGCTGCGTATGCTTGAGTATGCTGTGTCTGCCACTCTTATGCAAATATCTATTGCGCTTATATTGGGCATTTGGGAGCGCTTGGTGATTGCGGGTGTTGCCGCTCTAACTGTGGTCACGATGCTGTGCGGTTTAATTGCAGAGCAGCTGAAGTATGACCGAAAGGACATGGCTTGGACTGCTCACGTGACGGGATGGCTTTCGATGGGGGCAGTGTGGTTGATTCTGGGTCGTCAATTCACATATACCATTTCCACCTCTGATGAAAAGCCGCCCGAGTTTGTGTATGCAATCGTGGGTGTGATTGGGATTCTGTACACCGGATTTGGCGCGATTCAGCTGGTGCAGTTGTGCAAGTCTACGACGGAACCGGATGCGAAACTGAACCGCATAGTGGAAATGGCGTACTGTATTGCATCGCTCACCTCGAAAACGTTTTTGGGTTGGATAATATTCGGTTCTGCACTGAGTGGCATGGCTGAAAGTTAAACTGTTAAAAAATAAAGTATAAATGTTCCGTATTTTATAGTAATGGATATTTTACCAACGTTAGACTTTGAAGCAGTTGCTGATAATACTGGAATGCTCGAAGAAGACGACCCTGGCGAGTTCGTGCCGTGCCATTTTTCCGACGACGAGGAGGACGGGCATGATTTGGACTGTCAGTGTGCTTTGTGTCAGTACGGCGATGGTGGCTCAGGCGAGGCGCATTCTGTCATTCAGCGCATGCAGGAGATTGATTCGCAAATGGTGGGCAAGGTGCGCGACGAGGAGATTTACAACTTGCAGGCCGACCTCTACAGAACACACGTGAAAGAGCCGTTAGAACGTCAAGGAATTGAGGCACCGAATGTGACGGCGGAGACGTGCAAGGCGCATTTTAGCAAGCATCGTATGAACATGAAGCGGATGATTGGGTCTGAGATATCGTTTGTGAATGCGATGCAAAAGCATGTGCGTCGTGAAAACATTTTGTCTCGAAACAATGTGACTGGGCGTACAAAGGTGGACAACGGTTCTATCAAGCAGTGGATTGCGTTGTCGAAACACAAGTTAGATTTGATCAAGTATTACAAGGGTCCGTTGAGCAAGGAAGCGGCTGCGAAGACGCAGTCCATAAAACCTTACAGTTTCTCTTGATGTCTCTTTCGCCAGAATCCCGTTTGTCGGAGTCCAGACAACTGTATTAAGGGTTGAAAGCGAGTGTCCGTATGTTGTTCGTGTTAAGTGTAATGACGTTGATGTCGTGTTTGTTGTGGCCGGTACAGTTTTTGTCTCGTAGTATCGGTAATTATGTGTTCTTGAATCTGTGGGTGTGTTTTTGTTGGGTGGTATTGGCTTCTGCATACGTGCGCCGCGAGTGTTCTACTGTACGAAAAACGGGCCCGCGTCAGTGGTTGTTGGTCGCTGCGTAGTGGTTCTCCGACCCTTGGTGTCCCACGTATTCGCGCTGTATACATTTACAAAAATCGGATTGTTCCTGCGCAAACGACAGTATGACAGTATAAATAGGGTTGTCTTTTTTTGCAATTACAAATGGTCTCCATCGCATCTCTCAGTGGTACCCCTGGACTCGGAAACGTCAACTCGAACCCCCCGTTCTCGTTCAAGTCCTCGTCGTCGGTTCGGTCGGATTACGGCTCTAAACCGTCTGTGTCGGCACTTATGAATCCGACGTTGCACAACAGCGTGCCAGAGACTATGGTGAACTCGACAGCTCGCGCGCCAATCTTCGTCCGACCGTTTACACGCGGGTTCGAGAAAGAATATTCAGAAGGCGACGTTTTGTTCGTGCAGCGTGGCGACGAGCGTGCGTCTCAGCTCTCGAGTCATGGTTCGCACAACGTGGTTGCAAATATTCCTGTGTTGAATCACCTGTTGCGCACGACACTTGTGGGCGGTAATGGTGCAGATGCGGAGCAGTTGAAGTACGACACGATTGAGAAGGTGTTAGACAACTTTAACTACTTTGGGATTCTGAACAACGACATGGATACGGGCTCGAAATGGCAGCGTTTACTCAACGTGAACGTGCGCGGGCGTTCGCGCGTGGCTCGGATGTGGAAGCCACCGGAGGGCCGACTGAAGCGCGGCGACCAGCTGTGGCTGGCGTTCATGAAACGCTCGACCGGCGACAAAATCCAAACGTTCCGCGGGCCGAACGGGGTGCGTGAAGCCGTCCCACGCCTGACCGACTTTATTGAAGTCGTACCGACTTTGGACTGTTGTGACGATTTCGATAGGGCTCAGTATTTGATTCCGATTGGCATTGTGTCCCAGGTTACGATGAGAACACCGTCACGCGTTCAGCTGAACGACGCTCGCTACGTTACAGAAAAATGTAAACTGCTGGAACGCATTGAAGTGCTGATGCGTATATAAACAAAAATGCCGTATATAAATCACTTCATATTTCTTAATCTTATCATGTACCAGTCTCAGAAACGCAGACGTATCAAGCCCTTCGCCCGTCCGACTTCCTTTGACATCAACGTCGTGTTCGATATTCGCCACTATCAGTCTGTCAAGTATGGTAACGTGATTGACCCGTACTTTCCCGCGCATGGGACGGACGAGGCTTATCATGTGATGGAAGGAGAGGTCCTGATGACCACCAACACACCGCAGGTCCGCCGCTATGGCGACCATCAGATGCACGTGTTCTCGTTCGCGAATGGTCTCAAGGCGGACGGAGCCGTTCTCAACGCGTCCGACGCCGCGTTCGCCCCGGAGAAAAGTCCTCCCAAGGCGGCTGTCCTCGCTGGGCTCAAGTACGCCGGCGTCGCCGTGACCGAGTTCGCCCCGGAGCGCGATATTTTTGAGCAGGGGTTTGTGATGACGATGGCCGGCCTGAACACGCTGTTTAACAACGGCAACTCCATCATCTACCCGGGTGACGTCATCTGCGCCGACATCCCGTTTTCGGCCGCCAAGGGCGCGCGCAAGAACAGAGCTCTCCAGACGGGCGTGCCCCGCGAAAAGCTGCAGTTCATCGTCACGCCTCTGCGCGACCTCATGGCGCAAGGCGTGCCCGAGCGCCTGGCCTCGCGGTTCATCATGGGCACGGCCCTCTCGTATTCGCGGCCCGGCAGCTCCGTAGACGTGGTGCTCCACAAGTGCAACACTATCGTCAAACGCGAAGTCAGCGCCGTCGCCGATTTGATGGGCGCAGAGGGTCGAAAGCCCGCCGCCAAAACCACGGCCAAGAAGTCCAAGAGTAAGAAGTAATTTTCCAAACAAGTAATTTCTATTATAAATAGACCTATTTTATTTTTGTTTTACATGTCATGTACGCTGTGTTCTGAACAGCTGGCATCAACGAATGTCGCCGTGTTCCCGTGCGGGCATGCGTTTCACTTGTCCTGCGTTTTTGCACACTCTTTCAAAACCACGTGTTCCATCTGCGATTCGGCGGAGCACACGCTGCCCGATTTAGGCTTAGACCGTGAAATCGCCATGTCCGCCGACATCGAAGCCAAGATGAAACAACGGCAACTGCAACCCAACGAACCGAAGACATTCATACAAAAAGTGGCGGCGGCTATCTCTCCGCTGACGCCGAAGGCCACGACGTTTGCGGATTACATTCACCACAACACAAAACTGTCGGTGATTCGCGAACAAGGTTTCGACGCCAACGACGCAGTACAGGAGCGAATACCATGGGCTAAAATAGATTCGCGTTACTCCGGCGCCGAAATTCTCGACTTTGGATTCACCTGGGCACACATGGTCGACATGGGTATCGTGCCGTCCCAGTTGAATAAATTCACCTGGACACAACAACAGCACAAACTGGGCCTGGACGCACAGAAATTGTTGTCCATACGGATGACCGTGTCCGAGTTAGCGCGATTACGCTTCTCGTCACACCAACTGGTGGACATGGGATTTGATTGGAATGTGTTGGCGCGGCTGGGTGCCACCGTAGATACGTGGCACCTATTTAAATTAGATATCGCTGACATCAAACGTTATTGGTCGCCGTCCGTATCGCAATGGGTCGCAGCTGGTTTCTATGACAAAGAAAGACTGCAACGTGCGGGATGGGATATCGAACAGGCCGCTCGGACATTGCCCGCTGTGACAGAGCGATGCAATGGAAGAGTACTACGGTTAGCGTTTTAACGAGGTATATACAAAGGTTATTACAGAAAGAGCCAGTAAACACAACCACATGATTTCTTCCGCGTTCATGTCGGGCGCCACTGCTGCACTCACGTTCAGCTTTGGCAGCGAAAACGCGATTGTCGGCTCGTCTATGATACCGACCGTCGACATTCAAAGGGGAAAGTGTAACATAAATATGAAAAAGTAATTCTTGTCTGGATTTATTTTTTAAATTTATTTTTTTGTTGTAATATAATTTGCTTGGGTATTGGCTGTTCATACTGGCGCAACCACGGTTTGTAACACGTGTTGCACAAGGCTATCGTCTCGGTGTTGTGGTCTTCGTCTTCCACGGAAATTGACGTCCACGAGTCTTTTCCGCGAAACGTATCACAAACAAAACACTTGACCGTCGTGTACAGCGTGCCTTCCTTCAAACACTCGCCGCACGTAAAACCGTTGTGGTCGATTTGTGACTCGTTGAACGTCGTAGGGTTGGCACATGACGGACAGAACATGTACAATTTGTTGTGGAATTGCAGCAAAGTACCCGTCATGTTAAACTTGACACACTCTGTGTTGGCGCACAGTTCGTTCTGCATTGTCTTTCGACGCGTCTTCCATTCTTTCTTGATACGACGTTTGCGATGTTCTTCCAGTTCAACACCGTCAAGAAACGCACCCACACCGATGCGCTTGCGCTTCTTCGTGTCCGTCTTTTCGCATCGCCGTCCACAATAACATTTGAGAGTTTCGTCGTCGACTATAATTTTATGGTGCCCGTTGGCGAACAAATTGCTACATTTGGCATCTTTCTTCACGACAAAGCCTTTGAACGTTGTACAAGACAAACAGACGTACACTTCACCAACGTGCGGAGGTATCTCGGCCGACTCTGTCAGTCCGTACCGCCGCCGCAACGCTTCACACTGTTTATCGTAATAGTGTTTTGGAAGGGGGAAGACGCGTATGTCGCGATGCGTCTGTTCGAACGCGAAAAACAACTCGCGAATGGCTTCGAAATCATAACGCGGTGAGTTGGACAGAAGTTTGCGCAAATCGGAACGATATGTGTTTTGCCGGTAGTGTTTATACATGTTGAGCAAGCTATCTATGGAATTTTGGGACACGTTGAAGAATTTGAGCCAGTCGATGCGCGGATGGCCGCGAGGTACACGTTTGACCATGTGTCGCATCAGTAAACGATATTCGGTTGGGAATTCCACGTGTGGGTTGACCTGGTGTCGTTGTTCGTCGATACGCTCGCACATCGCCAACACGTTTTGGTTGAACGTCAGCCGTTGCGGACGGTACAAGTTACCGAGTTGTTGTTTGTTCACTTGCATCAAATTCGACTCGATTTGGGAGAGCCAGTCTTGTATGGAATTAAACTTCAACACGTTACTTTCCACAGTAGTCCGAACCGAGTCCATTGCCGTCCACACCGTTTTCTCAAATATTGACCACTTGTACGTATTGCACAGTTCGTCGTACAGTGCCGGGATCATTCGCATCGAATAGGTTAGGAACTCTTTGATGATATAGAACAATAGATGTTGGTACGTCGTGAAGAGCCATTCCTGTAGCTGCATTCGATTCGGCTTGTCGTACACGAAACGCTTGATAATTTTTTTGCGCACTTTCCACGACAAACGCTTCTTGTTGTGTTGGTACATTCCCAACAACGAACACAACAAGGCCGAGCGCATGAACTCGTGCACGAGGTCGTCTGTGCGACAATAATTCGAAATGATCTCACGCAAATTACGAATTTGACATCGTTGGGGCAACGCTTTGCACATCAGATGCACAATCGGTTGCATCTTGGGTTTGTTTTCGTTCCAAAACGAGCATTGTAGCTGCAGGCTTATGATATCGGGCAAGGCGCCTTCGTGAAGCGCGGTTTCAGTCCTCGGTTGGTGTTTACGGAACACTGAACAAACGTGGTCCAAAGAGCACTCCTCCAAAGCACACATCAGAGGCACGTGCGCATCGTAATACAAATGCAGATAAAAGTCAACGATAGACGTGTGCTCGCCTTCCATCAATTTCACCACTTGGTGGACAATCAACGCCAACTTGGCGACCCAGTGATGCGTGTGCTCGCCTGGCCACCACACGTACCTCATCTCGCGGACCTCAACCGTTTGCATGCGTTCCCAAAACGTACCGATGAACAACCACTCATACACAGTACCAGAGAAATGTGTGAGGAGCATTTGTTCAGGCATTTGACGCCGGACGCCATCAGAAAATTCGAAAGGACAAATGCGCCCGAGACCTATTTGCTGGTCTCGGGCGCCCCCGTTAAAAAATGCATCTGTTGTCCGGGGTATTTCATTCTCCACTGTTCGTAGTAACGCACGCCGTTCTGAATCTTCAGTCGGTACGCGTTTTTCAAATGAAGCACTACGGGGTCCAATATACCTTGAAACACAGTGGGAGACGACAAAATGCAGTCTTCCATACAGTACTCCCCCTCCTCGCCCACGATATTACGATAGTCTTGTAGAATCACGTTGTTCTTGACGCCCATGCCGTCTGCTCGAATATTGACAAAGGCGCGCGCAATCTCGGAGCGCTTGCACATCAGACACAACCGCCCTTCCGAGGGCAATTTGCCCGTGCGCTTGTAATCCTCCTCTTCGGTCGGTAGAAGAAATTCACGCAGAACAAACGCATTCTCCGTCACGTGCGGCAAATGCATGCCCTGACATTGGTCGGCCATGATGCAAGGCCGTTCCTTACCTGTAGGCTCGCGCAGATACTCTTCTTCGTACGCGCGGGTCACCACCTGAATGGACACACGTAAATGCTCTTTGTGTTTAATGTCTTCCGGCGACAGTGTGTCACACGGTTTCTGCTGCACGAGTGCGCGAACATAAGGAAAGTCATACGGCCGCAAGTGAGACAGGTCGTTACGCTGCCAAAAATCTTGATTTTGTTGGTTAAAGAAAGTGGTTTCCGCCACCATCAGCGTCTTCGATTGTTTGCGCTCCGGATGATTCGTCTCAAGGATGTCAGGTGTTTCCTGCTCTGTCGAATCCGCTACAGACGGCAAAGACGCAAATGTGTACGTATCCGTTTTCTGACGTTTGCGTTTCGTATTCACCACCGGCTCAAACTTATTCCAATGATTACTTGACATGACCTATTTAAGCTTGATGTTTTTGCTTATATACTCGTTTGCGATCAACTATGTCGCCATTGGATTTTCATAAAATGCGGTACATATGTCGGATAGAGTTGACACAATGAACATCGGATTTCTACTCTCTGCTTGTATTTGGTCTTGGATTGTAGGAAGATGTATAGCATTCGGACCGACGTGCACAGTATTCACATGGATACCGAAATTGCCCCCAGACTCGTGGTACCACCTCACAAACATACCCTTCAAAATGCCACGCAAACTCATCGTATGTATGCCCTTCATGCTGACCGCGCTTTCTGTACCAGGGCTGATGATAAACAACACCATAGTGCACAGCATTGTCGTACTCTGCATGGTCAACGAACAATGCTACATTCCGATATTTACAACACGCATATACGACTCAATCACAACGTGGCCGCTCGTCACTGCCATAGCCAACATCCTATTGGCACTGACGATTCGAAATACAGTCGTCTTCGCCACTTTGTACATCAAAGCCGTATGCTTCGCGTGGTTTGCCTGGATTGAATTCAGTATACGACACACTCTTGTCAGGGAAGAATTGCCCTACCAAGAACGTCAGCCGCGAACCGTATAAAGGTCACCAACACAGAAACAGATTATGGCCGCCGCACTCCAAAATGGAATCCGGGTTCGACTCTTTCTCATCGTCGTGGTGAGCATTGCGATACGCATCGCACGAGAACATGCTTCCACATCTGTACACAAAGCTTCAGGCCTTCTACAAACGAACTTCTACATTTACGCAATTGTAATATTCTGCTCGCTACTACCCTACAAAAACACATGGATTGTTGCTATCGTAGGTCAAACCGTAGCTACCCTTCTAGACACCGCCGCAGTCGGTCTTGGGACCGTCGCTACTTTGCGCTGCCAAACACAAACAGGATGCATCAAAACATTACCGGTGTCTGTACTGACGCTCGTACTCATCGCGACTGCTCTACTACTCGACACGATACAAACATGGGACATCTACCGGGTCATTCGTTCACCGCTGTTCGTCTCGTCGGCCACTCAGCGTGTACGCATTCTATTCGCTTGGGCATTACCATTCGCATGGCTCGTAAACATACTCATGATAGCAGATTCGAAATGGTCCATGTTCATGTTCACAACAGCACACTTATTCGTGGACCCGTTGATTATACTCATGGCCAACACCAAAGAAGACGCATTGGTATCGGCGCTGATCATTGCGGTTGTCGCCATAGACATTCTATCATTCTACATGCAAACAAATACCCTAGCAGCGAAAGCAAACCTCATTCAACTCGGACTTGCCACCGGAGCTCTTATCGTACACTGGGTGGCCGACGCCCCAACACCACCATCTATGACACAGAACGCTCCTGAAGACCACCAAGACACCGACGAAGACTTCGAAGTTGGCGAAGCGCAAATATTACGACACCGAAAATCCGGAATCCACAAAATTAAGTTTTGAGTATAAAGCGCAAATAAGATGAGAAAATGTCAGGACCCCCGACAGATTCAACCAGTCCACAATCCATCACAGGCTTACGACACAGAAAATACCCCGAAACGCCCATGCCCAGCACAGATTATGTGGAGTCAGAAGAAGACGACTACGAGGATTTACCGGCGCACCAAGAACCCGAACGCGACAAGAAAGAATGCAGAGTCTTCGAAAACATCATGTTCACTATATTCGTCGCCATAGCGGTGGCGCATTTCTGGACTGTGTGTACGCTCCAAGTAGATGTTAACATTCTTCTACAATACCAAAAAGAACACGTCGACCAGTACAAGCACATAGCCAAACTATTAGAAAGTATGCACCAAGTCAAATGGCAAATGGTTCCCGCCCTCGCACAATAAAACGTTACACCAATACATGTTAAACTTGTTAGGTTTATTGTTATTATCCTATGTACTGTAAACACGAGCTCCTGAAAAAAGTTTGCTGCACATGATTTTAATTTATATTAAATTAAACAGACACGAGCTCCTGAAAAAAGTTTACTCCGAACGATTTTAATTTATATTAAATTAAACAGACACGAGCTCCTGAAAAAAGTTTGCTGCACATGATTTTAATTTATATTAAATTAAACAGACACGAGCTCCTGAAAAAAGTTTGCTGCACATGATTTTAATTTATATTAAATTAAACAGACACGAGCTCCTGAAAAAAGTTTACTCCGAACGATTTTAATTTATATTAAATTAAACAGACACGAGCTCCTGAAAAAAGTTTGCTGCACACGATTTTAATTTATATTAAATTAAACAGACACGAGCTCCTGAAAAAAGTTACCACCGAAATGCGACGCTGGTTTTGATGGTCACGCCACCAACAGCGTGGACGGGCATATCGATTTCCTCGATAGTATAGTCTGCAAGCGACCTACGACTGTCATGGTTGCCACTGCTACTGCTACTGCTACTGCTACTGCTGGTACTATTTTCTTGATGCGAGCTTGACATGCGCTGGCTATGTGTTTCGCGTGCACATATGGATGTGTCGACATCCTCGTCGTCGATGACTATGGCAAACGTTCGCTTTTCACTGGCACCGTCGGGAAAGTTTTCCCAACGCGCCGTCAGGGCGTTCATCAACCTACGAAATAGTATTTTGATGCCAGGTTCGTGGATAGGGTTGGATTTGCTGCAGCTCATGCTTTTCCCGAGCGAGACGGCGTTACTGCGCCAGTTGAGGTTGGCTACGAAGACCGCGAGGACGATTTTGTTTTCGTCAAACACCCGCAGCGTGAACTTGACTTTGTCGAGAAGTAGTAGGTCGTCGACGCCGCACTTGACTGCGCTGGCAATTTTCTTTTGCGCTCTGGGGCACTTGTACATCTTGAAAGGGATACCCAGAAAGCGCAAATCGGCCCAGTAGATGCTGTGCTGTAACTGCCGCCGTTTGGGGTCGGAGTTTTCAAAGGTACCTGTGAGAAATAGCACCTGGTGAAAGAGAGCCGCCATCATGTATCGTAGCAGTTTTCTGTCAGACTGGGCTTTGTTGGCGCCGCCGTACCTGGACGGCGGCGCCTGTCTGCGCATTTGCTGTTCGTCGGGAGAAGAGTCGCTACTGGAATGCCCCGAGCCCTTTTTACGGCGTTTTCCCAAGGTTTTGGGGCGTGTGCCTGCGACACGTTTGTTGTCTGTGTCCATGGTGTGCTCAGTGTTTTGGCCTCAGTGTTTTGGCCTGAGGATTTTCTGGCTGCAGAAAATCCAATTCTCATCCAAAAATCCAAAGTCGTTTTGGTGGGACGAGTATATACGGAGAATAACTTAGGAGAAAATGGTTCGAACCTCTAAGAAGAAACGCCAACGCGACCCCGCCCGTCCGAAGCGCGCCATGACACCTTTCCTCTATTTCGCATGTGAGCAGCGCAAAATCCTGAAACAGACTGATGAGAAAATGACCCTCCCTGAGCAGAGTCGTCGCATTGCTCAGCTTTGGAAACAGGTCGGCGACAAGTCCAAGTACATTGAGGAAGCCACTGCGGACCAGCAGCGTTATCGTGACCAAATGAGTCGTTACGTGCCGCCCAAGAAGATTAAACGTCCGCGGAGCTCTTATGCATTCTTTATGCGCGATGTTCGCGAGCGTATTGCTGCGGCTGCCCCTGATAAAACGCCCCGTGAGCTGATGACTGACATTGCTAGTGCGTGGCGAAACATCAGTCAGGAAGAGCGTGCACGTTACACTGAGATGGCTACGAAAGACAAGCAGCGATACGCCGATGAAAAAAGTGCCGAGTAAAGTATAAACGTCATTTAAAACGTACGATGTATTACAGGAAAAACTTATCTATTTATGAATCAACGTTTCCGTTCGTATGGGTATGTTTAGTAACATGGTGGTTAGACCGACTGTTTGTTGAATTGGGGCACCGGGCTGTGGACGCTTCCTTGTGTTTGCACAATGACTTGCAGTATGTTCAATTTCATCAGTATGTGTGCTTGACGTTAGTCTTGTTTCAGATGGTAAAGGCCGTCATAGCTCGTCGACGGGAGCACGTACGCGAGGCCAAGCTTGTAAATTCGAGTGTGTTCAAATGCGCTATAGTTAGCATATTTGTAGCGCAAACTGTCTTGGTGGTGTCGTGGTGCATTATTTTGTCTGTGCTACTGGATGTGTCTCCGTGGTTGTGTGTACCTACGCTGTTAACGAAACGTGCAGTGATAGCACTCGGTGCGTTGTTATGTATACTTGCGACGTTGCCCATGGAAGCCATGTTATGGGATTATTTTTTACAGCGTGGGTTATTGAACGACGTATAAATAAACTTATAATATATGAATGAGAGTATGTTGTTAACGTGTACACTTGCTCTAAATGTATGGTTGCTGTTTTGTGTGGTACTGCGTTTCACAGTACCTTGCTTTGCCTTGTCGGGGACATTGGTCATTGCGGCGTTCTCAGCTTCTTTGATGTTGACTGTGTGTGTGCACATGTATAGCTGGAGATGTTGGAAGTACTTGCGACATACACCAGGTCGTCTTCGGTCGTTCCGGGCCGATACTGCGAGGTTGTCACGTGAGAAAGTGTTCATGTACTGGCTGTGGTTGACCACAGGTACGGGTGTCGTTGCGGCACATATGTGTCTGGGTCCGAACTGGCTGTGGTCACTGCTCGCATGGATACCTGTCTGTGCTTACACGGCGTCCAGATGTCGTCGGGTATCCTCTGCATCATCGGATGCATCGTCAGATGCGTCGTCAGACCCTTCTAATGTGAACACAGACGCTGCTACCGATGTCTCTTCTCGTTCCGGCGTGGCTTCTCTTTCGGGTGTTCCGTCTTCGACTGGAGATTCAGGGCGCGCAGTCAGTTGAATCTGTACTTCTTCGTCTGAATCGTTTACCGTAATGTATTCGTCTCCACACTTCCACCATTTTTTCATGGTCGGGTGGTGCGTAATAAAATACGTGCAGCACATGACGGTAGCGGACACTGTAGCGACAGTAATCGCTACGTATACCATAGCGCCAGACTCCACCCAAGGGTCCGCCAACGTATTGGATTGAGGCGCAGGCGAGGAACTGTTCGATATTTGTGTGGTTGCATTCATATTTGTCAATTTGCAAAAGGACTATATAGTAAACTTTAGAAATCCCATAATGAAACCCAAACTTCGAACCGCGCGATTTGTACTCGTCGCGGCACTGACTCTGTACACGAACGTTGTCTTGACCAATGTTGTCTCGTATCGTCAGTACTGGTATACACAGAAGTACAACAACGGGACTGCAATGACGCCGCTGTACGATTCTTTTTTCATGGATTGGATTCACGGGTACGATATCCCGGTGCCGTCGACCATCACTTTGCGTGATATGGTTGATGTCTGTACATACAGTTGGGTGTTGCTGTGTTTGTTCGCGTGGGTCGTTTGCTCGCGGAAACCTATTATCATCGCGAAAGGACTCATGGCACAAATGGTTCTGATACCTTCGTTTTCGTGTGCACAGTTGTTGACAGTTGTGCCCGATTCCACTCCGAACTGTTTGCAAGTGTTTGCGATTCCGACGTCAGAGTCTGTTGACTGGGTCTTCTGGCGCTGGCCCAGTCGCGCGTGCGGCAACATGTTGTGGTCTTCGGACATTACGCAACTTGTGGTGTTTACATCGCTCGCGGTACAAATGATTCCCTCCAAGCGCCATCGACTCGCGAACATCGTGTGGACAATGGGCGAACTGTGGACGTTTATGACAATCGTATTCGCCTTCAGTTCCCGTTACCAATATACTATGGATGTCATTACTACCTATGTGGTGGTCAAGCTGGCCATGTCCAACCCGTCGATTGAGTTTCTTGCGCGCTGGGTGTTCGTCGAAAACGGTGAGTACTTCGACCGCGTTCCCATGCAAGAACTTCCGAGAACGACTATATAAAACGCGCGACAGCGTTAAATGTCTCAAACACCCGTCCAAATTCAAGAGCAACTGGTTGCACGGTGGCGCCAAATGGATGCACAGGTCCGATATACGAAAAGGAAACGCAGACGAGACGAGGAAGACAATCAGACCAGGACAACTACTCTACAAAGAACTCCAAACGCCGCGGCCGCAAATACAGATTATGCTGGTGCACATGCAGGGCAATCAACACACGCACCTCCTGAAAACGCTTAAAGGCGGACGCGAAGTGGATTTTATTGCGCCTGTGTGTGTTGTGGATGTACACCATCGGTATGGGACGCTTGTTTACAAAGACGGGTACACCGTCCGAAGTCATGGAATTGAGACATCGCATTTTCAGACCGAAACGAACACTTAACTCACGAATGAAATCCACAAAACGAAAATAGCGGAACACGAGTTTGAATCCATGCTTCACCACGGTACACAACGTACGTGTGGTCCAAGGCGTCCACACGCGCAAGGGCTCGTTCATATGCAAAGACCACAGATGACACCTTCGCAGTTCTAAGCGCGTTTGCGCCCGAAAATGGCGCTGGCAAATATCTTTGACTTGGACTCGCGTCGGCGTCGGTGCCTGATAGTAGCGTGCAAAACGAACCCAGTCACTGGTTTGAAACTCAAACTCTCTATGTACCACCGACCAACTGTATCTCTGTTTGAGTCTACAGTACGATACAATGATACGTATACAATCTATAGGTATCATGGGTGACTGCGATACAGACGCTATTTGTGCCCCCTAATATGTTGAGAATATTCATTTTCATGAATGATGTACGTGTACAAAACAAAAGTATTTAAAATAACTTCTTTACTACATACGACATGCCTGTCTACGTGGATTACTATTCAGACGCCTCTTTCAGTTCGGATACCGAATCGGATGCGGAGGACGAGGAACAGGAGCTGTACGACCCAAGAGACACCGAGTATTGGGCTATAGATTCGCTTATGGACAGTCGTAAGCCCCCACCAGTCATAGAATACTTGTGTGGGTTGAGTTCTTTCGACTTGCGTGAGTGTGTAGTGATGTCTGTACGGCGTGACATAGACGCAGTCGTTGATTCGAGGTCAGTTCGGTCGTGGTACACGTTTTGGCGGCGCGAAGCGGAACCTGTGCCCTCGGCAAATTTCTCGCACGATGATTGGGATGCCATTGGCGAGTTTGCCATGCAGTTGTGCGAGTGTTGTTTAGATAACCCGGATCACGAGCGCATTCAATCTTGTATCATACGGATACTGAGCTGGGGTCGTTTTGTACGACGGCCACTCGCCGTCGCTTTACCGGTGGCTCGTCGTCTTCGACGTCAGATTCGGAATCAGAGTCGCTAACTTCGTCGTCCGGTTGCCATTCGCCGTCGGATTCGGACTCGGACTCGGACGCAGAATCCGCCTCGAGATGATACTGCCAATCATCAATGTCCCATTCGTTCTTCTTTGCGTCACGCAGAATTCGCTTCCAGGGGAGCGGGTCCAATCCGCCTAAATAACATGCGCACGACACAGCATCGGTGATTTTGTCGATGTTTTTTTGACTCGTAGTAAATTCAATCAACTCGTGACCGTCGAAAAACACTGCATCGCACATTTTTAAGGTTTTGGAAACACGTTGAAAATACACAAACCATATCTGTTCGACGTGCTTCAACGTCCCAGGTTTTCGCGTGAACGTGGCAGCGCCGCCCTTGAATGTGACCCAACACTCAGACTTTCCGATTCTACCCGTGATGTTCATGTTATAAAGACTTGTGATATTACATTTATATGTGTTTTTTATGCACTTAAAAACGGGATTCTTTCAATCGTGTATATAACATAAAGATAGCCTCCGGTAATGCTGGCTCAGTTGGTCGGTTATGTATTGTTACTCACAGCGTCGATATCTTCATCGGTGTCTATGAATTTTCAAAAACTTGCACAACACGAGATACACTATCTCGATCCGCGAACTCGATTGCACAAACGTAGCGCCCCTCTGCGAAGTCCCGTCTATTGCCGGCCGTTGTTTTTGGTCGCCATATGTCTTTCTTTCGCGGCTTCAACGTTGGATTTCCTGGCGCTGACGTGGTTGCCCCCGTTGACCGTCGGGATATTTGGCGCGGTTTCTATCATTGTCAATTTGATTGTGTCCAAAATTGTGTTGTTTGAAGAACCCGATTCGAAGGAGTGGGTCGCGATTGGCTGTGTGGTCACAGGATGCCTGTTGTCCATACTGTCCAAAATATCGGACGCGAGCGACACCCCACCACCTCGCCTGATCGAAAGACCCACTTCTTGCGTATACATTGTCGCAACATGGTTCGTGTGCGAATTATTCTACGTCGCGCTTCGACAAAAAATTCTACCCTCAGGTCTTCAACGTTTTGGATATCCGTTCATTGCAGGAGCGTTAGGAGCACAAAATGTGTGCATGGGAAAATACATCGCATGGAGCGTCGCAGAATCTGTACGCGTTGGTTATCTAACAGCCAGAACGGATGTTCTCGTTGCTGTTGTCGCATTGTGCATTGCGTCAGTGGTCGTACATATCGCGTGGTTGAACGAAGGACTGGCAAAGCACGACGCCTACTACTGCATTATTGTCTACCAGTCCACGTGGTTCTTTTTCACCACGCTCACAGGAATCGTCGTATACGACAACATGGCCATGTTGACATTCACAACACAAGTGATGTTTTTTTTCGGTTGTGGGTTGTCTATGTATGGTGTATGGAAAATATCGCTTATACACAAGGATTCAAACGAAGCTTAAATTCACTGTTTTCATATTGCGACCGCAATCCGCCATCGACCTGTCCTGCACGAGCTTGTACAAATCATGCGGATGCATAGAGTCCGGAACAGAATCGTCCAGGATGTTTCCCTCTTTCAGGGCCCCGATGACTATCTCCGAACAGTACCAACGCGGCGTCATACCCAAATACGTATAGGACATCGGCGACGGTGAAAATGGTGCCCAATACATAAAATATCCGAGATGGTTGAACGAGTCACCCTGGTGTTCTTTGCAAAAACTCAGCATCGTGTCGTACTGAGACTTGGAACACTCCATAGACCTGAAAAACCATTCCTTGCGCGAAAAGCGTTTCTTTTCCAAATGCACACTTCCAGAATACACGATAGAACACGCCAGGCCTGCAACAGTATCGGACCCCGAAGGTGACCCCGGCGGACAAAATAACAACTCGGCATGGATAAAAGGAGCATCACCGTCGTCGGTAGATGCGAGCGAAGCCGCTACACGATTCAACCACGAAGATTCAAGAATGTCCGAATCAGAACGTACAAAACACAACATGATCTTGTGTGTCATAAAGAAAAGCTAATGATATTTGTAAGTCTTTTATATGTATTTTTAGTCACTTTCGTCTACTGCAGACGAATCAGCAAATTCTAAGCCCGAAGACGTTTTGTCTGACGATTCCGCAAACTCAACATCAGAATCGGTCTCGGCCGACGACGACTCTGCGAATTCCATGCCCGATGACGTTTTAACGCGCTCAGAAGACTCCTCTCCCGAAGAGTTGGCTCCCAAACTCCTTTCAGACGATTGAGCGAAATCTAGGTCCGAATCGGTGTCGATGGACGACGAGGCCGCGAACTCCATAGATTCAGCTTCCGATTCCTCTGCAAAATTCAACTCTTCGTCTGAAGACACCCAGTCTGTCATGTTCTCCACCATCTGCGACAACTCGCCCGGTGGTTGTCGGGGGGCCGCGGCGGCAGAGGCGGGCGCTCTGACCCATCCAGCGGCGTCAGCAGCCGACAACGTTTTCTTCTCGGCCGAATTGCCAGTGCTACGCACTTTGTAGACCTTTTCGCCCACTGTAAACCACGCGTTGCCGTCCGTGAGCCGCGCCTCACTTGCAAGAGCCGACACACCCATTGCAATCGTGTCGAAATTCTGCATGACTCGTTTTTCGCCAGCAGCTGAGACTGACGCAACCTCCGCCGTAGATACGAGCGCGGCTTTGAATTCAGCCGCTGCAGCTTTCCATTGGGCTGTTTCCAGAGCCCCAGATACAGCGCACCAATCTATGAACTCATCAATGCTCAGTGTCCCATTGTCATCCTGGTCATTTTGCACAATAACACGTTGAGCCCCACCCGTGCGGATACGGGTCTTTCCGTTAAAATAGGCCTTCAAAATTTCAAGTTCCTGTAACTCTCCGTCTTCATTGACATCGAATGTTTCGAACACATACTTGACAAACGCCAATTGCTCTGCATTCGAACGGAGGGTCGCGATTTTGGCAGTGCGCGCTGCCTCTGCCGCCTGCGCCTCGGCTTCTTTGCGAAGACGTTCATCCTCTGCCGCCGCTCGGGCCGCCTGCTCCTCGGCTTCTTTGCGAAGACGTTCATCCTCTGCCGCCGCTCGGGCCGCCTGCTCCTCGGCTTCTTTGCGAAGACTTTCGGCCTCTGCCGCCGCTTGGGCCGCCTGCGCCTCGGCTTCTTTGCGAAGACTTTCGGCCTCTGCCGCCGCTTCACTTTCTTTACGGAGGCGTTCTGCGTCAAGAAGGGCCTTATCCGCCAACTCTTTGTCCGCCTGCTCCTTCGCTTCTCTCTCGAGTTGTTTTTTCTTGCGCGCCAGTTCCCGCCTATTGTCACGTTCCTCCTCGGCCAATTTCATCGCGTCTGGGTCTGCGCGCCAACCTGATGCATTAGCACCCGACAATGATTTCTTTTCGGCAGAATTGCCGGTCGGCCGCATTTTGTACACGGATTTGTTCACAACCATGAACCAAACATTACTTCCGTCTTCCTGGGCCCTGTAATAGTTTTCGCCAGCGCTTTTCGTTTGGAATACCCTCATCACGGAGTCTGAAGTCCGTTGCTGTTGTACCTCTCTTTCCCTGGCCAACCGTTCTGCCGTTTCCGCAGCGCGCTTTTCTGCGACACGCGTTTCCTGTGCGATGCGCTCTTGTCGCGCCGCCGCTTGGACCGCTTGTTCTTCGGCTTCTTTGCGAAGACGTTCAGCCTCTGCCGCCGCTCGAGCCGTTTGTTCTTCGGCTTCTTTGCGAATGCGTTCGGCCTCAGCCGCCGCTCGAGCCGTTTGTTCTTCGGCTTCTTTGCGAAGACGTTCGGCCTCAGCCGCCGCTCGAGCCGTTTGTTCTTCGGCTTCTTTGCGAAGACGTTCGGCCTTAGCCAACGCTTCAGCTTCTGCGCGCAGACGTTCTTCGTCGAGTCGGGCCGCATCCTCAGCTTGTCGACGTTCTCGCTGCTGTTGTTCCAATCGGTCGAGTTCCGCCTGTTGGCGCGCTTGCTGGCGCCGCTCCCTTTCGATGGCGCCCTGGCGCTGTGCTTCTGCCAAGTCAGCGTCCTCTTGTTCTTTCTGTTCATTGACGTCATCGGTAAACATAAAGAGTTCCGGTTTCTTCGGTGCTTTTGGCACTTTCGCTTCCGGTAGCACCAGCGATATGCGATTACCTTGGTATATGTCTTTGAGCTCGGCGTGCAATTTCTTGGGGTTGAGATGCACGGTGGGTTCAACAAATTCAATCATGCGTATGAATTCTGGGTCTGCTGTAGTCCCCGTCTCGCATAGGTCCAACACATCAATAGCGTCAACGTTCAGGTGGTCCGGTAGTCGCGACACTCTGTCTTGGAAGACTCTCGAATCAAAGTCGGCCTCACATATGTGCCTGGGTGGTTTCATCATGCGCCGAATCCTGCCGGCGACTCCTTTGCAACGTTGCTCGAACTGTATATCGCCTGCGCTGAAGCGGTATTGTTTGCGTTTGGCTGACGCCGCTTGACGTTTTATGACGGTCGACAACTTTATTTTGTTGGACTGTAATAAAACGCCATAATTTCCTTGACTGTAGGTCAGACGCACTTCGCCCGAGGTTATTTCGGGACGAATCTCTCGCGCGCCTGTTTCGCCAATTTGCGTCCACGTTTGAGCATCGGACTGTAGTTCCCAACGGTACCTGTCGAGAGCCCTGTCCGACACGTTTCCCGTCGGTTTGATAACGCCGTGTCTGAAGTGAATCGACAGGGTTTTTTTGGTAATGACTCGTTGAACTTGCGCACTTTTTTGCAGATTGGCTAATTCACGTTTCGTATTGTCAATCAAGGCCTGTATTTTTGCGGCGTTCATGTCGTGCGTGTGTTTCTCATACACGTGACGTACGAAATTGTCCATCAGTCCGAACCGCAGCGCTATGTTCGACGTACCAGCACGCGCCGTGGGCTTGGCGACACGTTCAACGCGCGATATATATTGCGCAATGGTTTTTTCTTTGGTCAGAGCGCCTTCTAATTCTGTTAAAAACTTCGTCTTCGCGCTCACCAGCGATTTTCGTTCCAGTCCCCTTTCCCTAATTCGCAGTGTGTGCATGGAATCCCTTTCACTTTGGACATGTGTATATATAGGGTTGTTTTACAAAATCATTATCATGAAATGTTGTCGACAGAGGTATGTCAACATTTATCAAGCGCGCCGGCGACCTCGGTGGCAGCGTTACCTGGTGTACACATCGGGTCTCATGGTGCTTTTTGCACTCGGCTGGTTTGTTCTGAGAGATACGACTCCCGTGCGCGTCAAAGCACCGGAAGATGCGGACTTGGCACGGGTGCCTGGCGCAGTCGTGGGGGCGGACCGACTTGATGACGTGTACTGGCGTGTTAAAATGCGCCACGTGAATGATATTGTGTCGGGCGAATGTGCGAAGACGAACTACAGTTTGTTTACGAACAAAAACATAGAGATGGACGGTGTCGCTATGGCAGAATCGTACGTATTTATATGTGGCAATGGACCTGTCATCAACGCGCGCGCGGTGATATCGGGGCAATCTGTAGAGTCTGTTCGTTGCAAAGAGACGTACGCATCTAAAACGTCGGTCAAGGTGCGCGAGTATCCCTTTTCTCTGAAATACATTTCTGGGTATACGTTTCTGCCAGAAACAAAAGTCATCAGGACAGCTGTAAACGCTTGCAAGTGGTTGCATGCCATTGAAATTGTGCAATCTCGTTGGGACTGAATATTCGTATATAAGTCGTTTGACAAGGACATCATGAACCAGGGTATCTCGCTACCGGTCAAACAGATGCATATGTACAACACAGTGTTGCGTACCACGCCTATGTTGTACATGTGTCGCAACGTGATTCACCATCATTTGTTCGGAAATGGCATTGAATTTTCGCATCGGCGCGGCCGTGTGCGGCCAGACCCACACATGCAAGAGATAATGACCGACTTTTGGTTGCCGTGCTGCAAACAAATGACAGACCAGGTCATCGCCACAGGCATTGTTGTGATTCGTATTGTCCAACTGCAGGATGGTCTGAAAGTTCCTGTAGTGTTAGAACCGCCTTGCTTCAACCTGAAGATGACGTACGTGTTGGGGTTGCGCGAATACACAGTCTTGGACCAACAGATGAACGAAATCCCTGACACGCACGTGTTCGACTTGTTCGGACATTCTCCGACGGTAATGGGTCAGATGACCTCTACGGTGGCCAACCTGATGCCAGAAATTCAGTACATCAACACACTGCGCGGTACGTCGCTGGTGATGGAACAAAAACGCGCCGACCCTCTCATTATGACCGAGGCGGTGGACACGAAAATCGACAACGTGGAAGGGGTCAACTACGACTATTACGCAGACGGCGACATGCAGGATACGTCGGCCGACAATAAATTTACGCGCGACCGACACAACGTGGCCGCCTTGCGTCACCAACAAACTCTGTACGACAACTTTTTCGCAGGCGGTGCTGCCGCTTCTGTAGGAGGAAACGCCTTAGAGAATATGGTAAATGTACCTCTCGGTCAGCGTATCGTGAACGTGCCGAGTCAGACTGGACGCGGCGATATATCCGCCCAAACGAAAGCGTTTCAGGATGTTGTCTGCGGCGTTATGGGCATCCCTCGGGCTCTTCTCATGTCAGACACGCCACACAAGACGGACGAAGAAGGTACGCACCAGACTTTCAAGAAAACGATTCTCAGTTGGAAAACCAGTTTGCAGAACGCCTGCAGCGAAATATACTCTTTAATCTACGCGGAGGATATTAAGCAACAGTTGTTGAAGGCCATAGGGAATAAAAAGAGAAAGCGCGCCGATATCACAGACGTGTACGTGTTAAAAAAACGATTGCAAGTTGAAATCGTTTTTCCGATTTCTCCGTTTCTGACGCATGCGGACCTGTATCAACACTACAATAACGGAGTGATTACGTGGACAACGTACGCACAACATGCTTGTGCGAATGCGTCGTTGCCCTACGAGCAACTCGACGAGCCGGTCTCCACCGTGTCCGAGGCGGGAGAGGGGGAAGTGCCTCCGATAGTCAGAGGCGCAGACATAGTTACGGAAGAAGCTACAGATTCAAATTAAAAAAAGGATTAATTAGATTCGTGATACATTGCGTCGTAAGATGATAATATTTTGTAATCGATGTGTGACAAATAGTGCTGTGTCCCCCTGCACGTCACTGCCACCAACATAGCACCATGGCTCGGAGTCACGGCGGTTTGTTCTTGCTTGACGCGCAACTCGGCGACTTTATTCCCGTTATCGTCCGCGGTGGTTGCAATTAGTTTCTGGAGTGTGTCGGACGATAATTCCATGCATGTCGCGGACGAACCCACACCGGGTCGGCGAAAATTCACGCGGAGCGTCAGGTCTGCTTGTTGCAAGGCCGCGATGATTTTCTCAACGGACATTGCAGTCCCGTAGGTTTCTATCGTCTGGTACATACTCTTGCCGCTGCTTTGAATCTTCCGTGTTTCGTTCATCGTGAACAAATCCTTCCCAGTGCTACGCAGTTGTCTCAACGCCAGGGCCTGTTCCTCGACACGATGCTGACTGTAATTCTTCATGCCGACGGGGCGCACGGTGGCCTCTACGATTATGTGGTGCTTCTTCGGCTTGGAGGTGGTTTCCACATGGATTGGCGAGGGGTCTGGTGAACGGAAGGCCAACCGTGACATTACACTAAATACAACTGAGTTTATATACTTATTTTTCTCAAAAATCTAAGGCGTACAAGGAGCCGAATGTAGGTTGCAAACCCGTGTTGCGCGACACCGAACTTACGTCGTTTTTCTTCGTGTGATGTCGGCGCGTGACTGCCATGAGATATCCTATGCAACCAACAACCAGAGCAAACACAAATACGACCACCTGTTCCAGAGAGCACCCCATATCCACCGAGTCGCGTACCACGTGGACAAGCACGCCGTATATCGTTAACATTGCACTCAACATGAGCACTACGGCCCACCTGCCGACCGTTTCTGGCGCACAGCAGGCGACATGCTTCGTGATATGCCACACATCCGTCAAATACAATTTGCGACAGACGAAAATGATGATATGCCAAGACATCATGGACAAGAACACAGTGCGCCACTCCGAATCATCCTCTTTCAACAAGTGGTCCAACATGAAGGCTAAATACATCCAAAAGACGCCCAGCACGACATCGTGGACCAACCACACAGTGACGCGTTTTCGAAACCGTATAATTGTACGCGACTCGGTCGTGGACGCGCACTGCAGCAGACAAATGAAATGCGGTACACAACTTATCAACCACACCAACGACGTGCCTGCCCACATACCCACAACAGTGGTCGTGTGGCCGTGCCAGAATGCTTTACGAAATGTCCACGACACGTAGAACGAAGCTGACGCGCTCAACCCAGCCACCGCTCTAAACAAACAAGTAAGAAACAAAATCGAATCCGGGGACGAACACCCAAACTTCGGAAGACAACATACGGTTTCACGCGGCATAGCTTGATAACTTTCGTGCAAAAAGGACGAGTACGAGATTTCTAAAACAGACACGCCTGTGAAAGACAGTGCGGCAAACCCCAAACCACAGAACCAACCGTCTATGTTGGCATTGAACCATGCGATTGCAGCCACGGACAAATTATATGCTGCGGTAACGAACAAGATATGAGACAACCTAAATCTCCTGCTGAACACGACTAACAAAACGGCAACGAGGCCTATCAACTCATACATATTATCGATTATATACAAATGCTGTGCAATATTTTATAGTGTATTTTTTGAAAAATATTTCGAAAACACTTGTGGTGCTCCGCTTCCGACGAACGCGTCGTATTTTGGCTGAGCCGCTTCACGAAACATTCGGTTTTTGCGCAACCGATTCAGACGTGTCTTGTCCGCATGGCAGCCTGGACACAGAGCCTGTAGGTTTGAGGAAATGTCCTGACCACCATCTTGCAGTTCTATGATGTGGTCTACCTCAAAGTTGGGCGGTATGGGAAACAATTTACATTTGTTACACTTGTACTCTTGACGATACGCTATCTCGACACGCAATGACCGACTCAACGCCCGTTTCGGGATTTTCTTTGTGAACGGTTGCAGGTCTCTACAAAACGTTGTGAGCGCATTCGAGGGGGTGTAAGACGTTTCCATGTGCCAGTTCATGAATTGTTGCGCCGCTTTGCACGGCATGACGTCCATGTCACGATAACGCACTATTCCAGGTGATTTACATTCGTAGGTGAAACGGTCGACGAGCAGGTCGAAGGCAGCTTCGGTCACAGACATTTCACGCCGAATGTTTTCAACTTCAATGAAATGATGAGAATCAATTTGATACAGGTTCATCACTCACGTGGTACGAAATAGTAAAGATCCGATTTATACGTATATAAATGCCTTTTTTATTCACAACGGATGAATGAGATTCGAGACGCCCCGGACCTAGTCGACATAAGTATGCTTAAGCGTCCCAGGGAGCAAACAATCATAGGGGCGGCGGCCAGTGGCTCCACTCCACAAAAACCACGCGTAGACACGAAGACACAGGTGGAATCCAAGGTCGCGCCACCGCAACCGACGCCCGAGCAGCAAAAGCATCAAGCGGCCCGTCAGAAGTCCATGGCCAATATTATACAAATACGCTTCAAAAAGGCGATTCGCATCAACGATTGCGCTATGCTGACAAGATGTCTCGAATCCGGGTACACCCCGACAACACTACAGTGGTTACAAATCATCACCAAGATGCATGTTAAATCGGCACTGAATTGCGTGAGACTTGCGCGAACCCTCGAGGCGCCGTGCATCTCCGCTGCCATCCGCAGACAGCATAGAACATTGTTCAAAGAAGTTTTGTCCAGAGTCGACCAGGTACCAGCGACTCAAATAGAGAGCCTGATGGGCGGACCGGCCTATTATTTAGACGTTTGTTTACGCAAAGGACTCGACCCAAATACCCGTCTCAAGAACAAACGTCTGCCCTTGGAACATGCTTGTTCACACTCACGTATCGCACACATAGAAATTCTGTTGAAGGACGGTCGCACCACGGTCTCGCAAAACGTGTGCAGGTTCATGATTCGTCAACCCAAGCAACAACGATTTGCCGACAGAGCCATAGAATTGTGCGCTGACATAGTGCCCAGTATGATTTTGGAAGCAGTGGTCGCCAATGTCACAACGGCGCTAAGTTCGATGATGAAAAAACTGGAGCCCAAGTACGAAGACAACCCCCTGTGGGACGATATTACGCACATGATGCTGTGTCCCATTCTCAACGACTACACCACAGACATCGTCAAAACGCCCATCAACAACCACTATTACGACAGACAATCTCTACTGAAATGGGTGCGCGACAAAAAAACGGACCCCATGACCAGAGAACCTCTACAAGAGTCAGACTTGCTCCTACGTTCCGAATTTTTAAAGGACTACGCTAAAATTTTACAAGCGAAAATTCTACAATTACAATGATGTTTCTTTTTTATGGTATTTAGTCTTGTGTACGCCTCCGTGTATGTTTTTCGGACCCGGTGTTTCAAACATAGACGCATGTTGGGACACAAATATTACCCTAGTTTGGAACGGTACACACGACCTCGTCGAGACACAGACCGCAGCATGCGACTCCAACATCACGCAAGTCTGGCTGGGTCCAAAACCCAACGGATACGAACAGACGTTCACTAATTTGGGTGGACAATTCCGTGGTCAGACAAGATACTTCAAATCCACACTGGAGTGTGCTGTAGACAACGCTCGCTTCGAAGTGTTTTGCCCACATGTAGTCGAGCCAGACCGAAGGATAACCGTCAACACCTCTGGGTCAGACCTCGAATTACCCGCCGTCATCGTTGGACTGGCCGTCACGGCATTTTTATCCCTGGTGCTGGCGTGGATACTGTGCCCTCGACCCAAACGTCGCAAGAAAAAGTACACGACGCTCAGCACCATTGCAGAAGAAGACGAAGAAGACGAACAAGCAGAACTGGGAGAACCCAAGTTAATATATTAGATTTGCATTCTCCGAGAACGACAGTGCATTTGTATCTTCGAAGGGGACGGTATCCGCACGCGACAATACTTCTTCCTTGGTGTCCCAAGTCGTCCACCAGTACACCGCGTCAAACCCCACGTGGTGCAACATGCACATTGTTGCAGCGGCAATCATCCACGGCTGATTCTCGAGACCACATGCGAGCACGAACATTCCCACAGAGCCGAGCGCCGTGAGCCACAGCGCCCACGCCACCACGGCCAGCTTCTCGCCGCGATGCAGCGCAATCAGGGACAACGGAGCCCACAGAATCGCGCCCGTCATGAACGAGATGTACGACAACGCCACGTACTTTTGAAGGCCCTCTTGGCCGTAAATCAGAGCGTCGTCCAAGTCAAATATCCACATGCCGGACATGTACAGGTACGACACGACTGTCAGAATCATGGAAATGACCCACGGGTTCTTGTACCACGCACTGCGCGGAAGACCGCCCCAAAGCTGGCCGACAAGCGCCGAACGATACGTTTCGACATACGTTATGAGAACGTTCGGTCCCATCAAGAGTACAATGTAAAGTAGAACGTCAAACATGTTATAAAAAATCGACTTGTATTAATATGGTATTTTTGTTCGTCCAGTTTTATTGGTGCAACCTCGATATTCAAGAATGTCAACGCATGATTCCGCTGTCGTGTTCGCGCGTTATTATTACCCACGAGCCGGATTCGTTTTCAGCGGTTGGGACCGGTCGTCTGCAAAACACCACAGTGTGCCATAATTCTTAGCGGTAAACACAGAGCCTTTTAACACGGTATAGGTCCCGTCGATGTCCCATAACATTTTGAAGGAGTTGCCCTTGGGCGAAATACGCACAATTTTTCCTTCGTAAAGAATATCTTTTTCCCATCGATATATAATTTTGTCTTCCAAGACAGGAACTCGATATCCAGAAGATGCTTTAGATTCTTCGGCTTCAGATTCTTCGGCTTCAGACTGTCCGCCTAATTCTTGTGTCAACATGGTACAGAAGTCGTCGACTTGGACCAAGAATGCAGAAGACAATATGTTTTCTACACCTGGAATATCAATATGGTCGGATTCAGTAAAATGAATACCAACGACATCGCCCAGAATACATTCAATGGAAACTTTTCCGCTGACGATATCCGATTCTATTTCGTACACACCGTCGAGTACGATGACATGGCCTTCGTACTCAATCGAATACCCTTCGCGTCGCTCGTTACGAGCAACACGCACTCGTTGAATGAGTTTCGTCATGTCTATGATTTCCTCAATGGTCCCTATGCTGCGTTTGGTGGCTTTTATCACTTTGAATGTGGTGAGTATGCCCTCCGGGAGTTTTCTATACTTTTTAGTTGTGTTGAATTCTTTTAAAAACTCGGCATCCGTTTTCATGTCTTCTTCATCATCATCTTCTTCTTCAAATAATGGCACGGATGAGAATTTATCCATAGTTGCAGTGTACGATGTAAAAGAAGGGTCCCAAAAATAAAAGTCCGTCACACGATAATTACAAAAGGGCTTTGACAATACAACACGGTCTTTATTCTTATAACCGCGTTGATATAAGCACTCGCGTCGTCCAAATTGGACTTTACACAGACCATTCGGACACGTGGAATCGAACAACTTGTCCCATTGGTTTAACAAATCCTGTGTGTTATTGCCAATAAACGACATGAAAAACATCTTGCTGGAATGGGACTGTTTTTTGAAGTGCACTTCTTCGGGAATGTCATCAAAATTTTCAACACGATGGGCAAGGGTCTCTTCAACGCCACCTTCTTGATGCGAACGGTTGTACACAAAAAACTGGTCTTCTTTGAGACGGTATCCGTTTGAGGTTGCTGAATGAATGACAGCCGTCTTATATCTGTTCAATTCGGAATTCAAATCTTTTATGCTTATGGCGTGCAAGCTTCCCGTAATCGCTAAAATGAACGGAGACTGTTTGGGAAATACGCCTTTTCGAAACATTGCGTCAACAGTATCTGCGTTGTTTGGCCGTGCGCTGTTCATAAACATGCCACAGTAATCCAAATATGCAAAGTCTATATGTTCGAAACGTTCAGGCAGAGGTTCGATTAAGGCAGGTCGTCCAGAGTTGTATTGTGTAGTCGCATATTCGTCCAATAAATTTTCACGAAAGCCGGCGGAATTTTTGGAATCTTCGAGGGCTGTCAAAAATCCTTCCAAAGATACGGGAAAGGACGCCAACTCTGGAAGGTTTTTTTTCATGGTTGTATATTCAGTGGCTCCCTTGTAATAATTGGGAACGTAAATATGTTGAGGTTGTACGCCAAATGCAGCCAGTGTAGCACTTGAACCCAAATCTTCGGAATCCAGGACGATAGCAGATGTATTGGCAGCGTCTTCCATGAAAAATTCCAAACATTGACCCAAATATAAATTGATATTGAACTTTATTTTGTCGTGTTCGGACGGACTGTATCCCTTGTTGTTCCTACTGCTTTGGCCTGTAAACCATCCCTTGCGAATTTCGTCGACTCTGTTTCTTAATTCACGAACGTTATGAATAGAACTATCTCGCTGATGGTCAACCTTGTCACGTTTCGAGTACAATATCGGGTTAATATATTGTTTTACGTAAGTTTTCATTTTAAAAAAAAGTGTCACTATTTATACGTGCCTTTTGTTTATATCAATGTGCGAACGGCGCCCTCTGGCTGCATGCTCGAGTACTGGACTTGATTATCGACGTACGTCTGTTTGGTCTCTGTGTTGTACCATGTGCACTTGGAACGAAAGGTAATCGAATAACGGGGGTCTGTATGAAAATCAGTGCGTTCCTCGCGGGTTTCTTTGAATGACACTGTGGTAGGCTTGGCATGGTCAAATTTGATACCGTGCTCAAAGACTTGGTTCATATCCCAAGGCATGTGAATCAAAGAGCCCGAAGCCGGTTTGAACTCCAGGACTGTCGCGGACGGCTTGTTATACCGGTAGTGTGACACTTTAAACGTCTTTGTGGCACCAAAGGTAAATATGAATACACTACTGCCGCGCACCAAATCTTTTGTTTTGTCCGTGTGTTGATTAATGCCATCGTACGTGCGGTTGTAGCGAGTAATGACGCAATGGTTTGGGTTTTCACCAAACGCAGCTTGTATTTTCATCAATAAAGGCTTGACAAATTCGCGAATGTCAGTGAAAGGCGCGTCCATCTTAAATTGGTGGGGTTTCACTACCTTCGGACGACTGTAGTCACACGAACCACCACGATATACTGTTGAAAATCCATCGGAATCGACAAAAGAATACCACATGGTGTCTCTTTCGAGCATCTTTCCGTCTGACTCTGGCGTGCGTACCTTTTGAAGGTCCGTCAGTCCGTTGCAGAACCCCAACATGGACGCTGTTTCAGTCTCAGTTAAGAAACGTGCGTGATAGCACGTCGACTTCAAGTCGGACACTGTCCGGGGAAACGTTTTCAAGTACAACCGAACAAATGCGGGACTCCAACGCTTATCAAGCTTACCGTGTCTGAACACGTCTCGTGAACGCATCCCGAGTATTTTTGCAGCGGCAATAAGCGCTTGTGGAGCCACGACTTCCCCACTGGGTGTCGAAGAGAAGGGAATATTCGGTTTAGAAATTGCCAAACCCTGAGGTTCGTATTCTACCTTTATTTTTTTTGCAGGCTCTTCGGCGGCGAAATGACGTTTGCGTTTCTCACCAAACGTAGTAGATTTCCCAAGGATTGTTTTTACGGGCTCGGAACTGCATTCAACGCGTTCTGTCATGGTAAACATATCAAGCTTCGAAGTAAAACAGTATGCGTGACAATGTTAGTAAACTTTGTTCTTTGAATTGAATGTGTTTTTAATTTAATTTAAATTAAAAACGTGTTGGTGAACTGATTCAGCGAGTCGCCTCACATTAAATAAAAGTTGTGTGACCCGCCGGCCTCGATTTTTTTTTTCCGCGGGTGTGACGATTTTAATTTAAATTAAATTAAAACAGAGCCGGCCTCTATATTTTTTTCCGCGGGTGTGACGATTTTAATTTAAATTAAATTAAAACAGAGCCGGCCTCGATTTTTTTTTTCCGCGGGTGTGACGATTTTAATTTAATTTAAATTAAACCCATGCACGTCCACTTCGACCTGAAGAACAACCGCTGCGTCTTCGAGTTACAGGGCGAGACCCACAACCTCGTCACGCGCGATGAGACCACGGGGCCGTTCTGGACGTATACGTTCGCGTCGTGTACCGATAACGAACAGAACCAGTACAGCGTGACCTGGAAGTCGTGGAATAATCACGAGCAATTTGTCGAAGTCCAGGTATTTGACCGAGACGCCAAGGTTCCATGGAGGACATTGGTTAGCTGGTCGTACGTCGCGAATCCGCAGGCAGGGACGTCTCAGACGCGCAAAATCAAGCACAGGGGCGCGGAGGGCAGTGTGAGCGTGACCGGGTCGCCAATCGGCGACTGGAGTAGTAGTCGTACCTGTTGGTAGCAAGAAAAGTAGGTATGTCCCGGGACGAATGAAAGGTCTGTATTTAGGGGTTGGTGTGTCCAGTATATTCATGTCAACATCAGGAAATGAATCGGATGACGGTTGGGGTACTGACGACGACTGGGCTCAGTTGGCAGACGAGCTCGAGGCCCCACCGGCACCCGCTCGTGCGCCAAAGCGTGCCCATGTCCCGCGGACAGCCTCTGGAGACGCCCGGAAACTTGATTTTTGTACAGACACAACACCGGATAAGGTGGTGACTGCGCTGGAGAACCGGGAGATGTACAAGGACGCGAGGACATTTACAAATCTGATAAATTTCTTAGTCTTTCGGAAGTCGAACGACGGCAAACTGATATGGAAATCGTTGAAGCCGTACCACGCGAATTTGTTGGCCTATCAGGTCGCCGCAGGCCTCCAGACAAAGACGCTGACAGATGTGCGGATGATTCGTGCCTGTTACACTACCATTGTCCGTATAATGGAGTCTCATGTGCCGGAGGGGCACGCTGTGTATACACAGTGGGTTGGTCGCGAGTCTGTCGAGGAGTTTACGAACATTGCCATTATCTTCGAATTTTTGCGGAAACACGACGACGAGATAGCACGGACGGCAGGGCCAGGCAAGCTTCCCCAGTGAACATACTTGTTTGAGTTTGTCCGGTATAAAAGCGCTGAGAATTGTAGAAATGCCTTATCGTCAACATACTGCAAAGAAGGTCGACGGACTGTCCGATGAAATCGTCAAAGTGGAGTGTGAAAAGTCTGGGACTGTATATTTCGAACACGTACGTACTAAAACGCGCGGGTGGACTAAATCCGAAGTTAGAGTTCAAAAATAAGTATTTCTTATCGAGTACCTTGACCGTAATAGTTTTATTTAGGATGGTGCCTCTGTTGTTGTTTTATTTGTTGTTGGGCTTTAATTTTGCCTTTCCGTCCGTTGCGATGCGCTACTGGATGATGGACACTGTGAAGGTGACCCCCGCGCAGATGAGCGCTATTTTTGGTGTCGTGAGTATCCCGTGGTGTTTGAAACCATTGTTCGGCTTTGTTTCGGACTCGCGTCCATTACTGGGGTATCGTCGTAAAACCTATATGATTTTTGCCTCTTACTTGGCCAGCTTCATGTGGATGGTTCTGCCTTTCTGTCCGCATGACGAGTTCCTTATTACCCTTGTGATGACGATGTCGTCCGCAGGCATGTGTTTCGCCGACGTGATGGCGGATTCGTTGCTGGTGATGGCTGCAAAGAACGAGAGTGAAGAAAACCGCGGTTCCATTCAATCTTGGTCATGGGGGTTGCGTTTTGTCGGCGGCTTGTTGGCGTCGGGTACTGGTTCAATCGCGTACGAACAATTGGGGTACGCACAGGTGTTTCTACTGAACTCTATGATACCAGTGCTGGTGGCCGTGCTCGCGTGTTTCATTGAGGAGGATACAACGGTCGAGCCGTCGGACTGGCGCAAAACCGGGGCGACGCTTGTCAAGGCAATTCGACAGCCAGGTATATTCAAACCGGCATTATTTTTGTTTGTAATCTGCGTCACGCCTGGTTATGGCGGAGCTCTGACATTTTTTTATGAGCGCGAACTTGGATTCACGCCGGCCGAATTCGGTATGCTGGATGTGATGGGGCACGTTGTGTCCATAGTCGGCATCGTAATATACAAGCGCTGGCTGCGCAACGTTACATTCCCGAAGATATTCGGGACCGCTTTGTTGTTGTCTTTTGTTCTTGAAAATACGATGTTGTTGTTGGTCCTGCACACCAACCGTCAGCTGGGCATCCCGGATTACGTGTTCGCGTTCGTCGAACGGGTGACGATTACGTTAGTGGGTCAGTTCATTACGATGCCTATGGTAGTGTTGGGAGCTCGATTGTGTCCTCCAGGAGTCGAAGGGTCGTTATATGCGTTGTTGATGTCGATCACGAATATCGGTGGCGTCGTGTCGGAGGAGTGGGGTTCGCTTCTAACCAGCGTGTTTGGTGTGACTTCTGAGAACTTTACAAATCTGTGGAAGCTGATGCTGGTATGTCATTGTTTGGACCTCGTCCCTATCGCGAGTTTGCGCCTGCTCCGTGGTGTAACACAAGAAACGTCTATTTAGGAGCGGCGCTGGTACAGCACATGTCGCGCAACAAACGGCGCCTGGGCAAGAAGATTATGCCTGGCGACAAGAGGCAGAAGCGCGAACATCCGTTCGTCGAGCACTGGCTGTCACTCTCCAACATTGCAAAGGCGGTCGCGCAAGAAACGAAACAACAGCACCAGTATACAGCCCTGTTGATGCAGGTGTCAGAAGTGACACAGCACGACTCATCTGTGCCGGACAACAAATGGTCCGGTGAACAAGTGGACTTTGAGGACGTTCGGAACTACGTATTGTCGTGGATTGACGACTATGATGAAAACCTGCGTCATATGACCTTGTCTTGCGAATCTGCTTTAGCGACGTTGAAAAACGCAGATTCGCAAGACGACGACGCGCTCAAAGCAGCAGCAGTACAGTTGACGGAAGCAGAGATGAATCTTAAAAAATTGGATACATTCAACAGTCGCTGGCAGCGTATTGTTCGTTACAAGCCGTCTTTAAAAACGTCGTTGCGAGACCACACTGATAAGTGGCTCACACGGTGGTTGCGTCAGTGGGAAACGACGAATCGTCAGAAAAGTCATCATGTTCTTCAGTTTCATGACGCACTAGCTGCTGTGTCTCGTGACTCTGTAACTCCCGTCTTGGTTCAAAACAGGACACAAGAGCCGCCGTCGCGGCTCCAGAGAACATCAAATACACCGGAACAATGTACATGAACGCCGTAAGGGAATCAAACACCAATCGAAACACCACGAGTAAGACAAACCCCGTCATGAATACAGCAGTAGAAATATAGAAAAAAATATCGCGCATATGTACCTTATTTTATCGCATGTTTATATGCTGTACTGTTCGTCCTCTGCGAACCACGAGGGGAAAGCACTTTGGCTTTTTCGTGTGGTGTTTTGTAGTCTACAGGCGATTTTGTTTGTTTTCGTATGTACAAAATTGCTTGGTGTCAAGGATATGAGTTCCAATTCGTTCCTGTGACGGTGAGTATTGTATCGGCGTTTGACGTACATGATATATCGTTCGATAGCTACCCAGTGACAGGCTCCAGGCCTGCAGGTGGTGTATACGTCAGTCAAATTGGCTCCGTGCTCGTGTAGAAAATCCACGACCGCTGTGTTTGTGCGTTGGAGAGTTTGGTCGATCATGTGCGGCGTGCAAACCGCTGTAAAGCCTTTAAATGTCAAATACAACGGTTCGGTCATGCTGTGATGCATAGACTTTCCACTGGCAGTTGTCCTCATATCCAGCATTTGTGTTTGCACATATGTTGTATTTATGTGTTTCGTGGGTGATATAATGTGGGTTATATTGGCTGTCATTGCACTGTGTTCGCTTGGCGCATTGCCTGAACTTCGCCACGAGGTGTACATGGTTCCCGCCGGCGTTGTCGTCGCGTACTTGGTGTTTAACGAACTCCCGTGGGTGACACGGCGTATGCACACCCGCAAGTTGACGTACGAGGATTTGGAAGACATTGAGGACGCAGACCCAGAACTGCGGCGGCGATTTCAAATCGTCTTCACGCGCATACAGCAAATAGGCGGCTCGCTGTGCGTCGGTGTCGTGATTATGTATGGGTTTCACGTTTTCCAGGCGAAAAAGTCACTTTTCGAGGCGTGTGGTATTCTGGGGGGGCTTCTCTCTCTGTATGCGCGCATATTCGGCTACATAGGCAACTTTTGTATAACATTCCTTCACCGATTGAAACGCAAACAGTACGGTCCGACCGCAGAGGCGAAACGGGGCCCCGAACAAACACACCCACACTCTGAAAAACCACAAGAAACAAAACAGAGTCATTACGTGTTGTAACATTTTACATAAGACAGACTGCACATAAATACTTTATTTCATTTTTCTTTTTTTGTAACCTTTTTGTACGTAGTACAGAGCGATTAAAATAGCGTCGGCGACATCGTCGCGTTTTGATTTGTCGAAGCGCTCGAACCAAATTTTGTTCTTGTGTGGGATGTCGAGTTCTGAAATTTTGTTGACCGACGCTTTTTTATTTTTCGAATAGTTTCCTGTGCTAATGTCAAAGTGACAGCGGACCGACCTTGGCGAAATGAGATGCGATTTTTCCCAGAAAAAACATTCGAACGCTGTTTGAATGACTTTGAACTTTGCCACCATCTGTATTTCGATGACGATTGCATCCGCTATGTCGAATACGTCCTTGGAAGCTTCCACAAAATCGCGGACCAAATTCGTGTATTTCGTGTGCTTGGCTTTTGGCTGGTCTTTCAACAAGTCGTACCGCCCAAAACTGACGAATATCTCTTTGTTGGTGTCGTACACGGACCAACCCAGATTTCGAAGACCCGGGTCTATCGCGACCACAATCATTTATGAACAACTCGCCGCATATATACTTCATTGGTACAATCCGTGTACACTATAAAGGGTCACGCTGACAGCATCAAAGATGAGTGTCGAGAAAAACCCAGTTTGGTTTCAGAGTCCCGAGATGAACAACTGGTTGTCGGACCCCCTTTTTCCATACACAGAAACCGCCATGCTGCAGTATATCGAAGTCAAATGGCCCGAAGCTCTCGTCAACCGTGTTGTCATCGACAAATCCATTCCCCAGTCTTATGCACATTGGTGGGTAAAATGTCGTGTCCGATACAGCCAAGAACGTAAACCGGATGCCGTGTACAATCTCATCGAACATTGGCGACCCGTCGCCTCTGCGTGGCTCGAAACGAAATCAGACAGCGACGAAGATATTATCGCCATGTTCAAGACATGGTTGGACCTTTTGTTTATTGACATGACCGCCTTCGACGACGAACGACACAGGGCCGGGGTGCCCAGGCTCTACCCAGACGGCTCTGTACTGACATCAAAGCGTCACAGTAGCAAAAAAGCCACACGACGCGCAACTGTGCTGTTCATCGCACAGCAAGGTCAGGCCATTTTTGAAGAAAGGGGATTTACAGAAGGTCTCGAATGGTGGAATAATGAATGCAAATTAATCAAGTCTTTGTAGATTGGAGTGATATGTTTATGTCAAGTAAATGCAGAGCCAACATGAACCCAGACAAGCACCCCGTGAAGAATAGTATGGTTAACAGCAAAATGATTCGCATCTCTCCGTGGTTGTTGCACATGACCATCAACGCCATCAGCATAATGTATGCAGAGACGCCGACTGACGATAACAGATTCTCAGCCATAAACACATCGCTGAACGTCCCATCTGTCAAGACCAATGCCAATATACACCCGACGGCGAAGAAACACAAGACCACCAGCCAATATATTTTAGAAATAAACGATTGCAAGTCGCGCAGTTTCATCAACTCGTACACCGTGTCAGACTTCATCTTCCCGGACTCTATGTCAGATTGAATCATCGAATCTGTTTCACTTGACCCAGTACCAGGTCTGCGCGACATTTCAGCATGAATAAAAAACAACCTATATACATTAAAATGATACGCTGGCTTGGATTTGTAATGAACGCGACTGAATACCTGGGCATATTCGCCGCTGTCTGTTCCACTTCTGCCTCTATGCCACAGCTATGTTCTACGACGCCTCAAACACTCAGCGTGGGCTCATTGCTTCTTAGGTGCACCGGCGGCATCACGTGGGCGACATACGGAGCGCTAAAGAAAGATTACCCCCTCGCAATAGCGTCGTCCATTGTTGCTTGCGTGGAAATTATTCTGTGGGCCAAGCGTCATAGGGCTTTGTACCGGTTAAAGTCAGACGGTATTGCGACACCTCCAATTGACCCTGTAGTTTCTGCTTCTCCTGCAACAAGTGCAAGCAAGCGCGCCGAAGTACGACGTTCTTAGACGTCAGCTCGGTCGCGCGCTCCTTTTCGGCGTTGTACAGTCCTCGCAGCTGCATGATATGGGGCACGAGGAACGCAATGGCCTCTTCCGCAGTGGGCACCGAAGCGCGCATCCTTTTCTCAAGGCGCCGCAATTCTTGGTCGAAACATCCGGCCGAACGCTTCACACCCACACACGTTGTTTCGCACGGTTCCGCCAGTCTGAAGCGCTTCGCATACTCTTCTACGTTTTCGCGCTTTCGTTTCATGCGTGATGGCACGGGTGAAAACCCCGCGCAGGGTCGTTTTGACTGCAAAACGACCGGGCCGTCTCGCAGACGCTTGGTCATTGTTTAATACAACACGTGCTTTATACTTGATTTAGAATTGTATGAACATATGCTACTGACGATATGACGTTTCATTTTTTAATTTAAATCAATATGGCATCTGTACATATTTCCACGGAATGGTTGGACCAGGCCTGGGGCGGCACCACAAAACAAGACATGTTACCCGTGGTTGCCATCGACGGTGAACAGCTCAAAGTCACCATCTTTCTGAATGGAGGCGCGGGCATGCGCGTCATCACGCGCAAGGTACACAAGACCGGTCATGTCACGTTCAACGTGACCGAAGGCATGCGCGCCTTCATACGGATGCTCAAGGACTTCCCGCACATAACCTTAGACATACATGACAACAAAATGACTGTCACGGCGGAGACCTCTTGCTCTGCAGTTCAGTACCACTTTCCGAACATCAAACTCGTCGACGATAATGTGATTCCAGACCATGCCAGTGACGTCGAGCTCGTGGTGCCCACTACATACTGGCACAACATGTGGAAGTCTCTCCCGGTCAAAGGCACTTGCGAACTCAATTGCAACAAATCCAAGCGCTCCGTGACACTCAAACACTCCAAAGGCAGGTGGGCCGCTGCCATTCAAGCCCGTGAAAAACCACAAGCCTCACGAAAATTCACCGCGGACGCACTGGTCGCCAGACGCATATTCAGATTCGTGCAGCCGTCCGCCACGTTCTCAACACTCGTCTTCATGGACTGTGGTGTGTTGAAGTGGGTGCACGAAAACACCACGGTATTCATCGCGCCCTTTGAATGAACAGTGTGTCGCCACACGCTGCTCGCGGACAGCTATCACCACATACAAACAATTGCCCATGGTTTATTTATTTAGAATTAAAAATTTATACTCCTTTCTGATTTGGAAGCACACACGACGACGTACGAGTCCCTCGATTACGCATATAAAAGGTGGTCACGTTGCCGCGTCATGAAACGGTTTCGCCTTGACCACATTGTCCCTCCCGAATCCCTGTTGACAAGGGAGGAATTCGGACACTCCGACCAGACCATCTCCCTCCAAACACACGTCGAAACATCCCTGGCAACGTTGAGAAACGCGTGCCACATCCCCGCGGTACAATACTCGGTCGCGTGGAAGCACGCGTTGTCGAACAGTCTGGCGACCACGTGGACGTACATGGAACAAAAGGTAGACGGCGTGTACGCGCCCGCGCTGCGCTTCGACATCGAGTTCAATACACGCTTTCTGTGGTGGGCGGGCGAATGCGCGCAAAAACCAACTTCGCATTACGACCTCGACTCGGTGATGATGCACGAGCTGCTCCACGGTCTCGGTTACATGAGCACCGTCGACGGGGACAAACGTGCGTGGCCTTCGACCTTCGACATGTTGCTCACAGACATTCACCAACAGTCGGTGATCGCGCAGGACAGATACACTGGCGAATTCGGAGACCCCGTCTACATCGACCATGTACGCATCTACAACCCCCAACACTACGAGCCGGGTTCGAGCTTGAGCCACGAAGACCCGCCGTCACAGCTCATGTCCAAGTCGCTGCAGAAATCCACCTGTCACCACACTTTAAGCGACGATACGCTCTTCGTGCTCGGCAAACTCGGCTACCACTGCAACGACGTTGAACCCGCGGGTCACCGAACGGGCGGCGGCGGCGGACAGGACACCACGCTGCCCATGGTCATTGGTGGTGGGGTCGGTGCCCTCGTCCTCATCGGTATTCTCGTAGCGGTGATGTATGCCTCCAAGAGCAAAGACCCTGTCGCCAAAAAGCCCGCGAAAACTGCAGACACAACCAAGACACTCCTGAAGTTTTAACGTGAGCACGCGCGCGCGCACAACCAGCACGTGCCGTACACCATGTCCACCAGGAAGACCAACAGCGCCACCGCGAATACGGACGAACCAAGATTGTTCAAGGTGCCCGTGTGGAACGTGGCGAACAGAATAAAAGATAAAGACAGGAGCGTCGACGTCGACCAGATGGTATACTTGACATTATCGCAACAGTGTTTCATTTTAGTTTAGTTGTGTACCTATATATTCGTTGTAAAGACGGTCATTCAACGCTGCGAATGAATCCCCGGCGCAGGCAGACATTGTCGGAACACTGACGGATATCCTTCGTCCAGTATTTGACGAGCGGCCATGCTGCTTCGGGAATGCCCGTGTATTTGGCGCGCATGGCCGCAACTTCGTCGTCGGAAACGGTCGCGAAGGGCAGTTTCTCAAAGTAACCGTGGTCAAAATCTTCGCAGCCGGCTACCAGTTCCGGTGTGATAATTTCGTAGTTGTATTTCCCGTTGGCATCGAAGCAGAAGGGCAAGAGCTTCGGTTTGAACGCATTGAACGCCATCATGTGCATAAGGAAGAACGTAGGCTTGTCCGAAGGCCAGTACGCGCCTGTCGAGTGGAACAAGGCTCCGAAAATCTCCGTTTCGCGCCTCGAGAGGCCGAAATATTCCTTGGGGTGTTGCCGCCGCTGTCCCGGCAGCATCAGAGTCGTTGGGAGCGGCGGGGATACCGTCAGCGATTTCTTTCGGGCAATCGCTTGCTTCCTGTTCAGTCCGTGATAGAACTCCCTCTCGTCCACCGCTTGGACGGGGTCGTACGGCGATAGAAACAGCGAAAGCGAGTTCTTTCCGAGGCGGCTTATTTCGTGCACCACTGAGTCGGCGAACAGAATGATTTGGCCCGGTTGGGTCGTCTGTATGGTCGTGCGCGGCCAGTGCACCAGTTGCTCCTGTGTGGGTTGTACGAAAAGACTGGTCTTGCCTCCGAGCTGTGTGAACAGTTCGCGCGCACGAGGGTCGTTGTTAGAACCCTTGTAGTACGTGAAGGTCCGCCCGGCTGTCACGCACAGGATTGCGGACACACCAGACTGTTCCGAAAGCACGCACGGGCCCTCGATATGAGCCGCCTTGTAGCCATCGTCCTTGTGCACAGGGTTGAAACGAAACCGGTTGGGCCGAATCCGCCAATCTGGCGTGCCGGTCGTTTCGGTGAATATCGCGTCCACAACGGGCGAGTCGAGCGCGAAATCGTGCGCACTGGACGCGTAGGTGTGCCACATGCCACCAGCAATGCCTGGAAGACCCTTGAACGTCTTGGCGTCGATGTCACACCAGTGTTCTGGCACGGGCACACGGTGGCCAGGAACAGCACGGGCATTCCAGTACCGAACCATTTGGTCGCCAGGACAGGCAATGACGAGGCCCGCGTCGATGACAACAGCTTCGTACTGACCGCTTTTGAGACCAGCAATCGCTTCCTTGACGTTTTCCGGTTCGAATACGGGGGCTTGCTCGTGGTGGTTCGGGTTCCCCGCGAGTTTGCGACGGCGTTTGGCGGGAGGGCCTTGTGACATGTTTGTATGTACGGAGAAACAATGAGTTTTAATTCAAGTGTTGCGATTGAATTAAAACTAAAATGGATGGGTGGAAATCACAGAGTAGTCAAAGGTTCGTAGAGAGCGCCAGATATTCGCACCCAGACATAACTCGTGTAAAGTATGCATAAACCCAATACCAATAGAAAAATCTGGGTCAAAAACATCGCCGAACGGCGTGATATAACGTCATATACTCGCATCTACCACTGAATGTAACTCTTTAAATACTATACGTGGTTCGTGGTCAAAATAATGTGACCACGGTACGTTTTTGCAGTGGTCGTGCCATCGCGTCATCACGTAATATTGGTTTCGAATCATCGCCAGGCCATGCGTTACACATTGACCTGAAGTTACTGTTCCGTTTGACCGTGGTATTTGGATGTCGCCAGTGACTTGAAACGGCGACGTGAGTACATGGATATTACTTGTAGACAAGTCGCGTATCATCGAAAACAGCGCAGAAGTTTGACACATGTAATGATGACACGTGACTGTATAGCGCATGTATGAAACAGGTACTGCTTTGTGAGAAATCCAACGCGGTTCATCCACATGTTTCAAGCAGCACATACACCTGTTCGTACGAATGAAGGAACGCACGCCGAGTACATCCATTCGATACTGTTTCTTCGCAACAATATCGTGTGTATGCCTGCACAAAACGCGCGCCACTGACCATTCGCGAAGATTGCCCAGGTAACGCAATAAAATATCGACAATAATATGCACTTCCATGGCGTTTTCATTACAGTACGACTTGCGTATATAAAAAAGATTATGTGAAACGTTTTCTACATGTTCTACTATTGTAATATCACACGCATCCATTACATTCGTGAACAATATTTAGGAAATCCACGATGTTGCACGGTGTTTTCTGCTTGACAACGGCCCAACGATGTTGAAACTTGTCTATATTCGCGTCACTTACCATAACTTGTTCAACCGACCTGATATCCGTATCCCACAACCCGCATAAAGCCGCCGTCTGCGCCACGTACGATAACGTATGCCATTCTGGCGTGGGTTTCGCAGTGGCGGTAAACGAAAGACACGGTATGTCTCTCAACAATGCTATTAGAGAGCGCTCCACATTGAGTAAACGCGATTCTTTGGCACGCTCGTACAATACACAAGCCCTGTCTCTCCGCACAATATTTCGCTTTAGTCTCGACATACGAAAATGTATTAATCCTTTAAATACACATTCTCGGTCTTTGAGGTGTGACTATCCGTAGGCACTTTCAACGAATCCTGGATGCATTTGCGCATGCACGTGTCGTATTCCATCATGTTCCACGCCACGTGACTCGCTTTAGTGGTCCAGAAATACTGGTGCCGCCGACATTTATGCTTGCAATCTGTTTCGAACTTTTTTTTCGGCATCGCGAAGTCGTTTAATTTAAATTAAATTAAATAGGTCAAGCTGAACTTTTTTTTTCGACAACGAGAGGTCATTTTAATTTAAATTAAATTAAACTGGTGAATTGTTTCAGGTTTCTGTAGTATTCGTTTTTGCCATGTGCGCGAATATGTTGTGTGATTAGCGTGAGTGCTACACGCTTGGGTAGCCATGTGCCGTACCACCCTATGAACAATGGCAATACCATGGGTATATTAGTCTTCCAAGACCAGTGTACTCTGGTGCGTAAAAACGGTGCTTCGGCCATGGTAAACGTCGAGCACTCGCCTTTCACGAATACAGCTTGGATGGGAACATTGGCCTCGTTGGCGATGTGGATGAATCCACTCCTTTCAAACCATTTTCTATCGTTACGCTGTTCCGCCAGTACTAACTCAGGCACGCCGCCAGGCACTACAATCAGCGAGTGTCCACTGCGTAGACATTGAAGCATGATATCGCGCTGCGCAGGCACACATCCCAGAATACGCATACACCACCCGAGTATGGGAACATAGAATAACAATGGCGCTATACAGAATACAGTCGTCGAACCAGGAACAAAATGAATGCCAGCGAGGGCGCCACAACAAAGCAACCCGTGTGGGTGCACGGCTACCACACATGTTTTTTCAATGGTTATGGTATTACAAGGAAACCATTCGTGCCATGGGATGTGTGATATTATACGTCGTAGTGGGTGCTGCGTGATAATTTGACCGTGTTGCCAGTACTGCAATGTGACAGATACACTTAAACACAGAGGAAGACCCACAACAAACGCGGGTACACTGAGCAAAAACCCCATTACGAATAGTGGAAGCATCCAAATCCACAAGAACGTTAACACGCCCATCATTACCACATGTTTTAGTTTCATTGTCAGACATCACACCAACTAAATACTTAGCGTAGCAATTTCATATGGTGAGGCAAATAACGTGGACAGCATGTCCTGACGAAGGTCCACAATATTTGACACGAGCAATACAACCCAAACAGAGCAAATGCTATCATGACAACACGCAATACGATTTATCTTATATATGCAACATGGTTCCATTTGTTCGTACATCCAACATGGTGCCGATTTAGCATGTTACCCAGTAGTGGAAGCAACGTTTGGAATACATGTAAGTTTGGTGTATTTGTTCGCATACTTCATTGTAACCGTTTTGGTGTGCGTGTGCTTTATGCCGTCTCTTTTGTTCCCAGGCGTCTGGATGATTCGCCTTAGGATTTAGGGCGGGCCTCAGTGGCGGGGTTATTGCTTCAATGTTATAATGTTTGAGCAAAAGACGGTCTCTGAACGCATCGCCTTCTCCACACCACCAGCCCCCCACATCGTTCGGAAATCCATTGACGCTTTTGAAAGTGCCTTGGTGCATCATCAGTAGGCCACCCCCATTGGATTCGCCACCGTTGCGCTTCACACGCGTACTATGTCGAACAGTGTTGTCCGTTAAAGGCGTGAAAAAAATGTCGATTATACTCTCGCTCAATATAAAATCAGCAGGTAAAAAGCACAGAACATCAGTGTCACTCATACCCGCCACTTTTACGCCAGCGTTCAAAAGTCCACCAGGGTTGAACGGTTGGTCGTTACATTGTTCAATTACATAAATATATGCATACGGTAGGTACTTTGCGATTGACTTTACTAAACAAAGAAATTGGTGGACGCATTCGGATTGTGGTGTCGAGCTATACGGAATAATAATCGCAAGCATGTGTCTCATCTCGTTCGCCTTTAAATACTACAAGCCTACTGTTTCAGCACCCGCATGCTTCAGTATGCCATACAAGATAGCGATAGAGACGACTATGGCGCCTATTTTGGGTAATAGCATGATTCTTTCCCCATCTAACCAATATATAAAAATGACCACGCTGTTAGTCAACACCTGAATTATATTTGCGATAAAAGAAGCTTTCCCGTCTTGATTTGCCCTTATGAGTCTGAACACCCCGGCGATGAAGATCAGCACCACTGACATCAGTTTGACGGGGAATTTATACTCGGACACATAATTTCTTTTTCTTAGACCAGCAACTTTGAATTCCCAATACGTTTTGTCCCATCTTTTTATGCATCGGTCTGTACAAACCCCGTAGCAGGTTTTCTCGAATGGCGTTGTGTTCTGGAGTTGTTTGTCGTACATACGCAAATCGTCTGCGATGAGTTTCCAAAATTTCTCAACGGTTTCTTTCTTAGCCGGGCCAGGTTTGAAATGCTTTTGCTGAATTCTGCGAATAAGTTGTGTGACCTCTTCGGTTGGGGACGCTGGTTTCAACCATTGAATATCAGGGACTGCCATCAACGGATTCGATACCTCCTCATAACCGGACATGATGAAAACGCAATACGAGTTTATATACGTGGAAACTATTTAAGTAGCTAACAAGAACGTGATGTCGAACGCCTGTTTCAATTCCCACAATGCACCAGGGCAACGGTGCCAAGACGCCCCTCGCGGAACGTTCCAAATACCAACTGGTGGACCTTTTGTGAACGTGGGCGAATTCAGGCGCGTCTACAAGGTGTCATATTTCAAATATGCCGCATCGAAAGCATACCGCGTTGTATACGATGGTATTGGTCATCGGCCTGTATGGACGTGTACGTGTCCCGATTTTGAACATCACGACCGCGGACAAACCCGAACATGTTGTAAGCATATTCAGTGCTGTATAGACAGAGAACTCGGTATAGACAGAGCAGGGTCAGGTGAACCATATGAACAATTCAAAATAGAACATATACACATGCAACATGGAACATAAAAAAACGGGTATAAATGTAATGTCGGATAGCCGGCCTTTGGCTTTAAAATCGTTTGACGCCAAGTATCGTGTTCCGTGGACAGGCACAACATTGCAAAAACAATTCTTTCGCGCAGTCAATCCCTTTTGACTGCGACTTTCACGAACCTTTTAATTTAAATTAAATTAAAACGTCGACCTGTTGTATAAAAAAAATAGTGTGTGCTTTTAATTTAAATTAAATTAAAACGTCGACCTGATGTAAAAAAGTTTTTTTTCCCGACGCGGCCATGAGTTGTAACAGTTTGTCAGTATATAACGTTGTTCCGCCTTTATAAAATGTCGTTCAAGCAATTGCACAAAAAATGTCACATGGTCCCTGGCGCTACTACCGTCCCTCGAGCCGTCGGCCCTGAGGAGCTCGCTGTGTGGGACAAGGTGCTCGCACTTCCTGACGCAGGCGCCGAACTTGCAGCGAAGGGCGCACCAACGTCAGTGACATCTCAAGTCGTCTCCGGCATGAACTACACTTTCACTTTCGTGGATGGTAGCACGGTCACTGTGTATCATCAGTCCTGGACAAACACGTTGCGAGTGATAAAGACAACTGAATAAAAGTTTTTGCGGTGTGCATTTAATTTAAATTAAATTAAAACGACGACCTTGTGTAAAAAAAAGTTTTTGCGGTGTGCATTTAATTTAAATTAAATTAAAACGACGACCTTGTGTAAAAAAAAGTTTTTGCGGTGTGCATTTAATTTAAATTAAATTAAAACGACGACCTTGTGTAAAAAAAAGTTTTTGCGGTGTGCATTTAATTTAAATTAAATTAAAACGACGACCTCGTGTAAAAAAAGTATTTGCGGTGTGCATTTAATTTAATTTAAATTAAAACGGCGGGCTTGTGTATAAATTCGAGCGTGTTCTTATTATAAGATGTCAATCCGAGGATATTATTTGGCCTTGACGCGTGACGTGGAACGTGATTTCCCGTTTACTATCCACGGTTTGTGGCCCCAGTACGACGCAGACCATTGGCCGCTGTTTCGTGAACCCTGTGGTTTTGATTTGGAGCGATTGGGTCCGCTGCTTCCTCGACTTCGCACCGTGTGGCGGGCGTTGCGTGGCCCTGACGAACATTTCTGGCAACAGGAGTGGCTGAAGCATGGTATGTGCACAGGTATGCCAGAGGTGGAATATTTTACGAGAACGCTCGAGTGTTACGAACAGGCCAAGACGAATGGCATCCCGTGGGTCTCCGGTCATTTCGCGGGGCGCACGTACAACATTCCGGTGGACTTGCAGTGGAACGTAGGTCCTTGAACTTTCTAAAGTAAATCATATGTGTATTTCCGTTTACGATGCGTTTTTTGTGCAAGCCATGTCGGTGAAACGTCGGCGCCTAAATCCGACAACAATATTTGACCCAGTGCACCGTGAGTATGAATTGGGCCCTGAAATCATCGATATTATAAACACAGTGGAGTTCCAGAGGCTGCGCCGTCTTCGCCAGTTGGCCACAGCGCATTGGGTATGGTTGGGAGCAACCCACACGCGTTTCGAGCATTCAATTTCTGTGGCGTATCTTGCTGGGCGAATGGCGTCGCATTTGCGAAATAAGCAGCCGGAGTTGGCCATAACCAGTCGTCAGATTCTACTTGTACAGTTGGCCGGGTTGTTGCATGACGTTGGTCATGGTCCGTTTTCTCATTTGTTTGATGATGTATTCTTGAAAGATAGCGATTCGCCTATGGCACACCATGAGCAGCGTTCTGTGGCCATTGTGGCACGCTTGTTGAAGAAGTCGTCGTTTGAATATTCGGCCGAAGAGATAGCCTTTGTACAGTCGCTTATCGCGCCTGTCAAAGGTCAGGAGGGGTTTCTTTATCATATTGTGGCGAACCAGGTGAACCATTTGGACGTAGACAAAATGGAGTACATTAAGCGCGATGCGCGTGCGTGTGGGTTGTCGCAGGGTGGGTTTGACACGGATACAATGCGTATCATCAACGCGGCCCGTGTGGTTGACGGGTGCATTTGCTACCACCACAAGGTATACGAAGATATATACAATTTGTTTCTGACGCGTTACAGGTTACATACGACGGTGTATCGACATTCTGCAGTGGTGGCGATACACTACATGGTGTCGGACGCGCTTCGCTGCAGTGGTTTGCCAATAGAGCAATCCATCGTGGATTTGGACCGTTTTATACAGTACGACGACACTGTTTTGGATGTGATTCGTCGGTCAAAGTCTGAGGATATGCGCAAATCACGCGATATTATCCGGCGAATCGACGAACGCGAGTTGTACAAAGTGGTGGTGACGGACAAGCGTGCAAAGCCTTGGCCCAAGGCCGTGACGTGTGAGGATTTGGCGGCCTTGGAACCAGAGTTGAGCCCTTGCGACGTCGTGGTTGACGTGTCTTGCGTGGGTTTTATTGGTAAGGCTGACGGGCACCCCATGGACCACTTGAAATTCTACGATTCTGAAACCCCGACCAAGTGTTTTTCAATGAAACGGCGTTCAGTGTCTACTTTGTTGACACCACGCTATTGCGAATACTGGACGCGCGTCATTGTCAAAGACGAGTCGTTGGTGGATTTGGCGTCCAGTGCGTGGTTAAAATGGAGGGCGAGTATATAGTTATGAAATCATACGTTCGTATTTATTCATGGTTGACTTTGTACCGAGATTCAAGTGTTGTTTCATAGGTGACTACGGTGTGGGAAAAACCTCGTTCATTCGCTCAGTGTTGGGCATGTCACTGGAGGACATTCGGACAACATTGGGAATCGATTTTTTCACGACGTCGTCGACTATCAATGACAAAAGAACTTGCATTACCTTGTGGGACACAGCTGGAGCCGAGAGATACCGTTCGTTGATGCACAGCTACATCCGCGATTCGGACATCGTGTTTGTGATCTACGACTCGATGGACTCTGAAGCGATGGAGTCTGTGACGCGGTGTTTTCGCGACTTGGAAGGGTTAAATCCGACCGTGGTGGCTGTTATCGGCACGAAAACCGACTTGGGCATGCATACCCACGATGTACACGGCACTATACAACCGTGGGCTCGTCAGGACTGGCAAATTGTGACAGACACATGTTCCACGAAGGATGTCGCGTCCACCAAACACATTTTCAAAAGATGTATGCAGCTGGTGGTCAACGGTACGAACATAAAAAAGGAGGCACTAAAGCCCGTACGACTCTCATCCTCCAAATCCAGAGCAAAATCATGTTGCACATAATCCAAAAATCAAATGAAAAGCGGTATAAAGGGACATACTTTCAAACAAACATGTCTGCTGCTGCTCAAACGACTAAAAAGACAACATTTGCCCAGGCCGTCCCCAAGATGTCTCGCAAGCAGAAGCGAGCCGCCAAAGAAGTTCAGGCTTTGCGCGAGCAGGCGACGTGCATTCTTCCGTCGACAACGTTTAAGCGTATTGTCACGCAGGAGGCGTTGAACATTACGGATAAGCGTTTGCGTTGGAATGCGGACGCTGTGCGTGCCCTTCAGGTCGCTGCGGAGAGTGAGTTGACGAACATTTTTACGGGAGCGGCGATGGTAGCCGGTTTGGCGAACCGTGATACAGTCACGGTGGACGATATGCGTAACTTTCAGACTTTGCGCGAGATTTAAAACAACTATGAGACGTATATAAATCGTTTAATAAATTCAAATGTCTATTTTAAATTGTTCGACACGACTAAGCATTGTGAATCATACCGGTTTGCCCGCGACGTTCACGTTCACCCCTAAACAACCTATGCGCTTACAACCGCTTGGCCAAGCGCACGCGTCGGGTTCGATATCCTCGCAAGCAAACTCGGTAGGTGAATGGATTCAAGAATTTTTCCAGCTGGTTACGTACGGCCCAACATACGATAAATTAGAATGGGTGGTAGGTCCAGGCCGCGAAGAAACAGTACGTTTCAATTTAGACGGTCCCTTAGAGTTTAGTGTAGAATGGACCGACCCGTCGGTCTCTTGGGAAAGAAAAGAAAGTGGCAAGTGGTCCTTCGACATTTCAAAAACAGTTCAAGTGACACTACATTTGCGCGCAGACACGGGAGAATACATACACGAAAGGACATTGGCCGGACCAGCGTCTGTCAAATCAGTGCACCTAAAGCAGTACTTGGAGGTGGCGTGCGACGAAGACATCCCTTTCTCTGTACTCATACATCCTGTATCGAGAATGTTTTGGCGCAAAGGTATCAATCTACGGGGGTTGGTGGATTGTGCTTAAAGTACAACACCCACTCGTCCGACACCTCCAGTGCGGTGAACTGTTGGTCGAACACAGTGCCTTTCTTTGAACGCTTACATTGATACCATGCGTCTTTAGCTTTCGCAGTTAGGAACTGAATCTTCAGCGTGTCTTCTTCAAACCACGCCTTCACGTGACGAGTGCGGCCATGGTAAAGATACAGCTTGATGATATCCAGTTGACCAAGCGCGAACTCGAATACTTTGTGTTTGAAACGACCCATATGAAATAAGATGTCGTCGGCTTTCGCCACTGTGCTGTACAGCGGGTCTGTCCATCTGTCATTTTTGTCGCGTCCGTACATGAACCATGTGGTTTGGCCTTGACCCATTTCAGGAACCACTTTTTGTATTTAAGTAGTGTCATTATTTGGGTGAATGCGCGCATGGTTGATCATTAGTTGGGCGGCGTACTCGATTTGGAATGTTTGGATTGTATCGGTTGAGACGCAGCACGGGCTACCGATTCGCGGCCTCACTACTTCCAACGTGGTCACGCAGTTCACAAATATGTTTGCGGTACCAGAGCATTTGTGCCAAATATGGAAACACGAAGGACACCGACGTGTCCCTGTCACCACAATAACCAGCGGACGACATTCTATTGGGGCGCGCCCCATTAGCGGAGACCATATTCACATGGCCATTTCGATTTGGATTGGCGACAAGCCACGACCACCAGAACACGACAGACCCTACCACGAAAACATCGAGTACGAAGACAAACCACAGGTGTGTCAGCAAAAAGGTCCCGTCGCATACACCAAATTATGGCCACACGCAGGTGTTCACACACACTGCGATGGTCTCATCCATGTACACCCGTGGTCGGCGCCGCGTTCTATAAGAAAAGAAGGCGTCGACGTTACACTGGGTCTTTGGTTCGACCAGGTCGGCATTCAATACAGGCGTGACGGATTGCAATTCAAAGACACACTCCCTATCAACAACAACGCCACACACATGTGGCGCCTGGCTGAATACAAGTGTGTGCACGACCGCACGTTCGAGACCTACGTCACACAACTGGACCGAGTATGGTTGGGACACGCGTACTCGGCGTATACACTGTGGTACGGCACATCTTCAACTCCACCACCTATGATACGCGAACACGTCGATACGTTGTCACATTGGGGCGCAACCGGGTACGACGGTCACGCCTACCCCCAAAATTGTATATAACAACTGGATTTGTTTGACGGTGTCCGAATAGTATAAAAAGAACTTGCACAGCGACAAGAATGGAATTAAAAACAGGTGATATTTTGTTATTTTCTGAAAGTCCTAAACATTGCTGTATGAATTGTTTCGATTGGCTGATAAAAACATGCACTTGTTCTCGATACTCTCATTCTGCTCTGGTCATCGTGGACCCAGCTTGGTGCCCAGCGTTAAAAGGAACGTTTGTATGGGAATCAACGTGGCACGGAAAGCCAGACCCACAAGACGACGATACCAAGTTCGGCGTACAACTAACACCCCTGATACATTACACCCAACAATATCCCGGCTCTGTTAGAATTTGGGTACGTCGTGCGCCGTGCGAGATAGCCACAGAAGACGAGTGGATACGCATTCACGACGCTGTATACAATCACAAATACGACACCCGTCCTTACGACTGGATATCCGCTGCCCTCTGTCGCCGTATTCAAAGACAAGACGACACATTTACTTGCTCGGCCTTTGTATCCTACGTGCTGACGAAAACAAACGTCCTACGAGCCGACACGTGTTGGACGACTGTGTCGGCTGCGGAATTGTCCGCACATCGGGACAGTTCTTTAGTTACGTTCTTAAACCCCTACGGAACCGACGAATATGTTGGCCGTTTCCCAAATGAGGATTCGGAACTGATCACCATTGATGGCGTCAATGTATAGTCATTGATGTCGTCCGTTTCGCCTGCAGCACCGTCTGCTACACCGGCCGTCGTCCCCAACAAAACGAATGACATGTCTGAGTACGAGGTCCGACTCATTCAATGGGAAGAGTGGGCGTTGACTTTGGAAGAGCATTTCCATGCCCAAGAACTTTATGCTCGCAATCCGGGCGGACTTCCGATGGGTCATCATCGGTAACACCATATGCCCATACAGGGACCTTGCACACCGCGTTGTCGGCACTGTGTTTCCATAGATTCCATCAACGCGTAGTGATTCTCCGTCCATGTCCACAGCGGGACATTCCACGTTTGGTCGACGCCCAACTGTTTCAAAAGCTGCTTTTCTCGCTCGTCTAACAGCGGTTTTCGCGAGTGTAGTATACCAGCGGCAGTTTCGTCTCCGCGCCGCATGAACACAAACATACAATCCTCTTGTGTGTGTAGAAGAACGTCAAAACACTGCTGTAGCACCGCGTGCGGCGGGGCGCGACCTTCGAGTAAAAATATGGCAAACAAATTCAATATGTCATGCACGGAAGCGTCTTGCTCCAGCGGCACGAATTTGGACCATGTCATCCCGCCCTTCACAAGATTGCGACTACAGACACGTACACGCTCCGACTGCATTATAAGTATGAAAATAATACGGAATTAAATAGTTATATACGTATTATTTTTTGCGTTGTATCATTCGAACCCATATATTGCGCTCCGACCCGTGTTCATACTGTTCAAGCCGTCAGGGGCACCATTTCGTGCTCCGCTTCGTCAAATCCACCGGTCAGCGGATTTGACGGGGCTTTTGGTAGTTGGATGCTGTTACACAACTGTTCGTATTCTTGTTCGAGTTCGTCTTCGTCAATGGTATCTGAGCCAAGTGGCTCTTCGAGCACGTGATGTATCTCGCAAGCGTCGTCAATCATGTCGGAGAGGGTATCCTGTAAGCGCGCCACTTTTTCAACGTCAGTGTGTTGAAGAAAGTTTCGAAACGTAGAACTCGTCAAGTTGACAGCTTCAATATGCATTTTCGTGACGTTTAGGGATTCGAGTTGGTACCGTTTCGCAATGCAATTCGTTAGTCTGCTTATCATTCTCTCCTTGTGTGTTTTGATAATTTTTATGGTCCGAATATGTTGCATGGCATCTGTTTTGTTGTACATTTTGGCCCGTGCCATTCTCTTTTGTTCTTGGATTTGCTTCGAGTATTTGTCAATCAGGTTCTGCAACGTTCTTTCGACCCGTTGTAACTCTTGTATGCACTCGACGACCGGCGCCACCTTTGGAGTCCAACACACATTGCCCATATTTTTACTGAAGGAGAGTATTTATATTTGATACGGTAGTTTGAACATGTTGTCGGTTACGTTCTACAGACCTATCGAGTATTTCTCTGGGATGTTTAATAAATTTGTCACGTGGATGACAGATGGAGAATTCTGCCATTGTGATTTAGTCATCCGTACCACGCCAAACGAGGTCATGGAAGTCGTCAAAATGATTTACCAGTCCGCCCAAAAAGGCGAATACACGCCAGAAGACTGCCTCCGCATAATTCGAGAAATTGAATCCAATTTTTTCGATACTGGGTTTCGCAAAGTGGCGCAGACGTCGGAAACGTTGACACTTGCGTTTTCCGCATTGTGGGGCAATCGTATGACCGTCAGGGTATTGTCAGATGTGACGCACGACTCGTGGTTTCAAATTCCGAGCGACGCATTGACTATCGCAGAAATTGTACACAGCGATATCGCGGAAGCGAAAACGATGGAAACCTTAAAATTCAGCATCGAAGAACTCGGCAAGGATTATGATGCATCTGGAGCGTTATGTTCGTGGCTACCACTCGCGGCTTCTCCGAAACGACAATACGAAAAGTACTTTTGTTCAGAATTCGTGGTGACTGCTTTTCAACGCCTTGGGTCCATGCAGGATTTGTCAGCACCACACACTACACCGAATGCGCTTTACAAATACATGACAAAAAATTAACAATAGTGCCTATAAAACATAGGTTTCTCGAATTATATGGAAGACCCTGAATCCAAGGACACTACACCTATACTTACAACTCCCACAAGTGGACCCATCACTATATTCGGCCGCCCTTTTCGTATGCAAAACGATTCACTGTATCTGCGCGAATTACACAGACTTTGTGTCGTCGTATTGGCGGTTGTTTCGGTATGTACCACCGCTGTCTGCTTTCAACGCGCCCCTGTTTTAGCGTCACACTCGTTGAACATCCGCTGGCTGCCCATCCTGGCCACCTATACTACGACAATCATGTACCTACTGGATTTATCGAACGTGTACATGGGTGGTTGGGGAGATTCGAACGGGCGCTTTTGGTGTGACGTCAAAATCATGTACGTCCGCGGATTCAACACCATACGCACGGTTTGCCGTTTCTTCGGCGTCTCCTTGATGTTCAGCCTATTGGCCGTCCTCCTTGATGTACAATCGTCCCTAGTCTTCATTGTCATGCTGGTTGTCATCTCTGAGTGGCAATCGGGCCTCGCGGAAAACCAAAATCAATACGACATTAAATTCGAAGACAAGTTCGTAGACGAAGAGAACAAACTGTCCGTCGAAGTGCTACACCAATACCAAGCGACACACTCCGTTGAACGCGTGACCTGGGTGTCATTCACCATCGCGTCCATTATAAAAATAATGACGCTGAGCTGCATGTTCATACCCGTAGACCGAAACGACCTCGAACCGACCACTGACCATCCCGACAGTGGTGTTGTATTCCGCGCGCCAGTCATCGTTGGGATTGTTCTATGGTCTTTTTTGCTTCCGTGTTTGCTTGATTTCGCATACTTCAAGCAAACGATTACATTTTGCCAATTAGAGATATACAGAATGTTCACGGACTGTTGTGTCCTCACTCTCACATGCATGTTTACACTTGTGTAGCAACTATGTGGACTATAAAATAGATTTATTTTACGACGAATAGATGAATAGTTACCTGAGCGCTCGGTTGCCGCCCGAATATGTACATAGTGTCAGCGAAGCCTGTGAGTCTACATCCCAACCACGTCAAAAGGCCCGACAGTTTTGTGCGCACTACAATACAAACCCGTCGGCGCTGCAACACTTTTCTGTTCTCGAACTCACAGAGTCGCCCGAGTTGTGGTTTGTATCGACCGCAGAAGGTGTTGCCCGGTCGAAATGGTTGACGGAAGCGTATCCGAAACACATCGAGCGTGTTGTAGAAATCACAGATTCAGTGCTCAAGTGTCCGAAATGTAAACAACACACCGTGGATTATTATGAAAAACAAACGCGTGGCGCAGACGAACCCATGACGTTGTTTGCAAATTGTCTCAACTGTGGCAACCGCTGGCGCCAGTGATGAGCAGTCTAGGTTTCGCAATGTAACGTTTGGCCCGGCCCAACGGGTGCGAGTCGGCGCTCGCCGATGGGCGTGACACACCAACAATACCCCGTAGACCCGTGACACTGTTTCGGATGATAGAACCCTTGCTTTGTACACTGGGGTCGATACGACCCCAACAGCCTCGGCGTCCTGTTTAAATGCTCAACGCACGGTTGCTGAGCAACAGCAAACGCAACCAAAATCCATAAATACAGAAACATTTTATTTTTATATAAGACGTGTGTTTATACTGTAAATGTGTATTTGTATTCCATTCGTGATGTTCTATAGATGCTGCGTGTATGTGTGCAGCTGTTGCTTCCGAAATAGAGACCCGCCTGTCACGCATTTTGCATCGAGTTTGGAAGGACTCGAGGAGGGTTCTGGGGGGTGGTACAGAGACGCGCGCAAGTCCTACGTTTGCGTACGCGATACATTTTACATTTTTCTATTTCACAGATTGCAGAACGACTTGGACTTGACACATGTCCGGGCCTTTGTGCACAAACTGACCCAAGCGATGACGAACGAAGGTCAGGTGCCATGGCGCTTCCAGCGAAAATGGTTGGGCGAAAACAAACCTGTGTACAAGTCCAACGACGTGCGCGTCATTGACGCAAACATGCAATTCATTATCATGTCATGGTGGTTGTTCGAGGTCCAACCAGAAACTGCGAAAACCTTGTATCTCTATTGCCAAAGAGCGTGGCAATGGCTTGACATTCATATTGCCAACGATTCTGTACACGAAAGAATTGGCGCTTCGTGGGAACATTCAAGACAGCACGAAGGTACTTTGCTCCTGTCGAACGTACAACTCATTCACACGATTAGATGTATGGAACTGATCCACACTGTCGAAAAAGACCAGCGCAAACAGAAACAGTTTACACAGAGGCATGCGCGGGCCGTGTCCACGTGGACCCCTGAAATATACAAAACGCAGGAAACACTGCCCAGAATTCTCGCCGTTTGTTTCAATATCGTACCCCGCAGTTTTATCAAGTCGTTCAACCAGGAAATGAAACCAACCTGGATTCCATGTCGTCTGCCAGGACCCGTACCCAACAGGCCTACGCGAGACGCTTGGGTATACGGATACGGCGACAAACACGACACTCTGATATGGCCGTGGATTGGATTTCTATGGATGGTGGTTTTGCATACAACCAATCACAAAGACATTGCCAGCAAATGGTGGACATCCTACATGGATTTTCATAAATCCCAAAACTTGTACGATATATACAGCGCAGATACAAGAAAACCGGTACGCAGAGCATTCTTGAAAGGCCACGCCCAACACGCCTTAACCACCGCCGCATACTTGACAGCCAAAGAAACACACATTGACGATTTAATTTAAAACACGTGCATGAGAGAAAGATGCACATAAGTGATTCATAAAATACGTGGCACAACTCAGTGTAGTATTCTCGGGTAATGTCGGTCGGGGTGCAGGAATGGTCTACGGCGTGTCTTTTGCGAGACGCGGTCCAGCTGGGGTTGGATGGGAAAGAAGGGAAGACCTTTGAAGCGTCAGTGTCTCGCAAATTCAGGGACGTGGTGTTGGGCATGTGTGTGGGGGCTTCCAAAGGCGAGACTGTGGCTGTGAAGACGTTTCGGCCCAAAAAATCTTCGAATCGAATCCTTGCGGAAGCCAAACTGCAGCAAAAATGCGCCGCCAAGTTCGCAGCGCCCGCTGTCTTAGGGGTGTCGGTTTCCGAAAAGTACATTGTCATGCCACAACTGGACTCGCTTCCCGTCGACAGGTATAGAGATGGGGCAATGCCAGACCACCTTCAGTACGCCATCTGTGGTCTCATGGGTCTTATGGACGACGCCGGGGTGCTGCATTGCGATATGAACGCGCGCAACGTCATGCTGGACACATACGACCGACCCTGGATGATTGATTTTGGCCTGGCAAAGACGATCACCAAAAAAATCAAGTCGAAACACGGAGAACATCCGAATATTGCCGTGACTCTGTGGGGATTGATTCGCGGATTCAAGCGCTACAAAGTCGAATGCAACATCATGCGAGAATGCCAGACATCGGAAGACCCGGCGCCATACATCGAAAAAGGCAAACGCGTGCTGAAAGCGATGCGTCGCGCAAAACGTAAACGAAAGTAATGATTAACCTTTGATGTGTATATAAATAACGCTAAACTTTTTCACTGATGTTTGAAGATACGTTCATGGTTTCTGAGGACGGGTCCGCAAACGGTTGTGTGCACCATCGCATGCTACTCCACAGTACTCCTGCACACGGGTTTGAGCGCAGTGTGGACGCACACGGTGTGTGCCACGCCAAACACGCGGACGCGTATCGCATTTTACCGGTACCTGATGGGTTTGCGGTCGCGGGCCAGGACGTGTACGGGTCGACTTCAAAATCTATTGTCGTGGCAGACGGCCACGGCCCCAACGGCACTGACATGGCACTGCGAGCCGTCTCCATCGCGTCGGCTGTGGACGAGCATGATTTCGGATGTATCCAAGACCCAAAGGTGGTGGAAACCGAGCTACGAAACACTGTTAAATCCATCCTGATCGATGCCCCCAACGGGCGCTCCGGGGCTACGTATGTGCAGATGTTGTTTCATCAATGGCGACACAAGCGCTGGATAATCACCGTCAACATAGGCGATTCCGAAGCACTGATTGTTCGGTCGAACTCGATTACACAATGCGCCATGGCCCATAACTGGGACAACAAGGATGTGTACAAAAGATATATGTCAACATGCACCACTACACCACAACCGGTGTGTTACAATCGCTGGAACGCGGGAAAACATAAAATGACGGGCCCAGGAGGGTCACGTGACCCTGTCATGTTATACAATGCGCGCGGCGAGCCCGTGTGGGAAAATGCAGAATTCATCTCGAACAAATTGGCGCGGCGTAACTATCCCTTTGGCACTCAGTCGCTGCGCATGCCGACATACGCGTATGAGAATTGGGGCTCTTGTGTGTGCGTGGGGAAAAAGGCACTCGGTCAACTTGTGGTGTCCTATGGAGACCAGGGCGAACGTTTTCAGACTGGAGCGTCCTACGATATGATTCACGTGTACGTTCACGAGCTGAGTCCGTGCGAAGACGTGGTTGCGCTCGTACAGAGCGACGGTGTGTCAAACCACAAAACTCTACAAGATTGCGGATTACACTGCAGCTGGAGCGCCGAAAAATATTTGGGCGCCATCTCGAAATGTCGAGACGATATGTCTGTGGTCAAATGCCGCTGGGGCCCGAGAAAGAACTTTCCATGTCCAGCGAGCTGATATGCTGGCAGCAGACGGGGCATGCCTGAGCAGCTTTCAATGATGCTGCCATGCCGTGGCCGCCGCGCATAATAATGGCATTTCGAGAGACCGAGGTCCTCGCAACGTTCAAGTGACACCAGCCACAAGCCACCCCAATACACATCAGCCCTACGGCAACGGGAGTCCAACGGACAGCGTGCGGAAACCGATGCTCGCATCTCAAGAGCCACAACACAGCAGATTGTAACACGATTTCAGTCGCCTGGATGAAGAATCGGTATTTCTGCTCACGACTGGCGAGAGATTTCTGGACAACGTTGGGTTCGTTGCGACGCAGCATTACCATGAGTACCATAATGACAAGACTACCGTCCCACGCTGTGAACGTGCGCACAGCACATGCCGCGAGAAGCACCACGTCGTCGTGTGTAAATCGAAGCGCCGCTGCGAGAAACGGTAACTGCAGGAACGCAAGCCGTGTTTGCCAAACACTGCACGACCACACCAACAGCACCAAGTTGACTGCTGTTCTTGGATGCAGATTGAGCCACGTGACTTGGCTTATACCGAACACGGGCGCGTGTTCCGCTATGATAAAGCGAAGGAGGGCAAAGGTCCCGAACACAAAACTCCAATACACATCGACGTACAAGGTTAAATGTTGAATACTGAGTAGCGATGACGCGGCCAACACAGCGGTGAACACGGCGGCGCACTGGCACCACACTGCATGTTTGTGATACATATGCTGATCACGCGAGGATACATTATATATTCCGTTTGGGATACAAAATCCACCCAATGGCTAAAAGCGCCACTGTTGCGATATCCTCGTGTTCAAAGACGTCTCTTTGCAACAAAATGTCCGAGCAAAGAGTGGAGACCGGATGCAAACATTCGAAGATGGCGACGGCGTCTATACTCATGCTACCTGTAAACGAGGAAATCATCCAATTTTTACAAGCAGTACCGACGCCGGCAAACATCAGGATAAGCAACCATTTGTCAGGCTTTACCACGAAATCCGCCAGCAGGTGTTCTGGCCCGCCAAACGCCAACATGACGAAAAACAGCGTCACAACCGATATACCGATACCGTGTTTCATGTACTCGGCACTATTTTTGCGAGGCAGCATCACAAACCACTTTGACAGTGCCCAGACTTGTATCATGCCAGCGCACATTGCCGCCCATATTTTCCACAACTCGGTGTCTTTGTGATACCACGGTGACCACCACCATACAGACAATGTGCCGAACATTGCAAAGTTCAACCCGGCCAAGCGATATCCCTTGAGCACCGCCCCGGTTCGAAGCGCCACAATCAACGGGATGAACGGTTGCAGAGACACGGCGATGCGGTATCCGGTCAAGAGCACGCACACTGTGTAAGCCAGTGACGGCAATGTCCACCCGCACAACGAAAACATCAACCACCACGTCTTCGTGCGCGACTGCACCTTGTCTGATTTGCGCACAATAAGCCACATGAAAGCGTACACAATAACCATCCGCAACCAATGCATGTGAATCAAAGAGGCGTCAGGGTCGTTCACAATCATCCAGTGTAGTACATTATCCCATGCCGCATGGCCGACAAAAGCAAGCAAAAGTGGCAATAGCATTCCCTGACGTTTATGAATTTATATAGTATATAACACCGTTTCGTCGTGGTAAATGTCATGGCCGACGAAATCATCTATAACGTGGCAAGAACAGGTGCGTACAATTAGTTCGGTGGTGTCGGCAGTGTGCTTGCTCGTCTTAACAGTCGCAACAGTATCCGCCGGCATCTATGCGGTAAACATAGCCACAGAAATACAACAACATCCTGGAAATTTAGGGGCCATTGTGCAAAACAGTAAAGACGCCATTGAATCCGCCAATCACTTTTTGAAATCCAACCAGATGGAACCGATGCTGCAAGACTTCCACAACTTGATAGGTGTGATGTCCAAACTGGCTGGGTCGATTGAAGAACTACGTGTGAGAGAGGTCTTAAACGAGGCAGAGACATGGCGAAACATGTCCCACCATGCAGTTGTACATTTAGCAAAATCACTACTCGATTTGTGAAAAAAAAAAAGTTCATTGTGTTTTAGACACGTACCCGATGTATTCAGCCACGCCACAGGCGTTCGCACCGCGTTCTAAATAGAAATATCCACCGTCTCCCCATTGTGGAGACCAAGAGTTGCGCACAATCCATTGCTCGGGGGTGTAGCCTACAATAGTCACAGCGTGGTCCAGCTCTTTGCCGCAAGCGGAAGCTGGAAACGTGCCGTTCTGATACGACATCAACAGCTCGGTCGTACCCACGTCGATGGCGACGCTGACAGGACCGTACGTGTTCAGTATATACGGAATACGCGATTCGGATTCTGCGTCTTTTTCGTGTGTCAACGAACCGTAACGCAACACCTTCAAAGCAGACCTGGAACACGTTTGATTACACGGTCCGCCCTGTGCGCTGTACGGCATGTCTTTTTCCAGAACGACGGGCCAATGCTTTGCGTACTCAAACACGTTTTCAGGCCAACCTCCATTGCATCCGTAAGAGGGACCGTTCTCTGAGCTTGAGCAATCCATGATCTTCTGCTCGGAGATAGACACACCCGCATGGTACTCGAGCACAGAAACGCCTGAGAACGTATAGCACGACCCACAGTCCCCCTGGTCCTTGACCGGTTGTAACTTATCACGCAAGTCAAGAGATTCGGGCAGTTTATACGATTTCAAACGATTGTGTCTGAACGGGTCGGCTGTGTTGGGACTTTGAGTGTTCAAAAAACGATTCTTGACGAAAGCTCGGTCGGATATACTGTTCAGACCATATTGGACCGTTACTGTAGACTGAGCACTATGTTGCAGCTTGTGCATCACATTTTGCATTCGATGTTCGAATTCACCATCTTGATACTCGCGACCGAACTTGCGCATGTACTGGCACATGGTATGCTGCGCCGAATGACGACGAGTGCAATCCTCATGGTCAAACGCAACAGCGACAGTCATACTTAAAACGACAAACGCCCACATCGTTGTGGATGTTACAGGTTTACTTATATACGCTGTGTTCATACTCCCATACGTCGAGAAATAAATTCCAAATTAAATCTCCCATGCCGTAATTGTTCACGTGCACAACCCATCGGATGCCATGCCAGTTCAAATTTGACGCGTTTACAGTCACGGCCTTCCCGACGTACAAATCGTACACTATGAACACGGATTTTAACAACTGCATGGTGTTCACAACGAACGAGAGCTTCTGTGCCCACTCGGCTGTGCACACAGCTTTCCCGTGCGCAATTCGTAAATACGCGGCAGATTGCGCGTCTGTGCCTGGGGGGCTCGAATATCGTTCAAAATAGGTATCCTGGGTGACACCGCATCTCTTGAACATTTCGAACACGGCTACGTTTCTCAAGTCGTTCAATCGTATACTCTGCAATATAGATTCGTCCAACGGCTCTGCTCCGCACAAAATGGCCGCCGCCCTTTCGCGATAGGAACCGGACAGTGTGGGCGCCATTTTCACAGCATTCGACGCAAGTTTTTTTATGCGTTGTTTTGTCGAAGCCAACTCGTGTATATAATCACGCTCGATCACTTGGCTAAAAAAATGACATAAAATATTGGAGGAGTCGGTCTCCAATAACTCTTGTTTGCTCGAAATCAGTTTTTGGACTTGTCCTGTCCATAACAAGTGCTGCTCCTCCCAATTCATTCAAAAAAGTGCGAAGACGATATATATGTCGCTTTTGGCGATTCGATGGATTTAAGTTTGAGGTATTTAAGAACGTCGGAACAGACAATCATGTGGCGCGCTCTCCTCGTAGCTATGATACTCTGTGTGGCGAATGCAACCTGTCCAGTCTCACACGAAGATGTGTGGGCGTGCATACTCAAAAACAAGTGCGTGAATGTATATCAACTGCACGCGAAATCCATCCACAGAGGCAAGAGCTATTTGCAAAGGCCGTTCATAATGGCCATGGAGGGTCCAAGATACAAAAAATTGTTTCGTGATTGCGACACTGACAGAAATGGTTGCATTGACCCCACCGAGGTGCACGCGTCGAACAGCGTGTGTCAACGGTCGTGTATGTGGCGCAAGACAATGAAGTCCATGATGTGTCACACGGAATGACGGCAAACAGGACACGTATTATGGTTCGACAGCCAAGTGCGAATACAACCTTCGTGAAATGCATGCATACACGGTAATGCTAATCCATCCGAAGAACATATGTTGTCGAAACATATCGGGCAACTACGCTGCGTGGCTTCGCCTCTTCGAGGTTCGACCTGGTCTTGAACAGGCCGGACACGTAACGTCTGCCGAGACGAAATGTCCGACAACCTATGGCGCTGGAATGCACGTATGGTGGTTTGCAACACGTGGCGCGATAACGAACTCTCCACGATTTGCACCTCTCGGCTCCGGTGGTGTACGATAACTCGAATAGGTCTACCCTCGCGCCGAAGGAACGGAAACATGATACTCTCAATCGAAAAAGGCGGTTCGTGGATCACTACATGCCGTTTAAGTCGACCGTACAACAAAAGGATATCTGCGTCAGAGTCCACGCTAAAACTATACTCAGAAGACATGTAAATGATTGACATTAAGATTTTTATATAGGCTATTTTTCTATTCGTTATTGACTTTGGCGCGCAACGCATCCACAAACTGGTGTATTTTTGGACGCAGTTTAGGCAAATCTGGAAACTCTTGTGCGAAGACAACTCCGCATACAAAACTAACGAACATGAAAAACATTGCGCAAGTTTGGTGGTGGGGAAGCCCATTTATACTGTTGGTGGCGGCACTGACAAGGGCATCGACCCAGTGAACAAAGGTTCGTGTTCTTCTTCGGAAGGCGGTTGCTCGACGGCGGCCGCAGCTGAATCTTGAACCCAATAGCTTCGCACGTAGTCTCCAACGCTTGGCAAGGGCAATGCCTGGCCCGCCCACACGCCTAAAATCATACCCACGATAAATTCAAACATGCTGTGCAAATGTCAAAGCACATTCTAATACTAACTCTTAGTTTATACAGCGGATTCATGGACTGAAGGATGCAATCGAATGTGCCACCACCCGCCAACGTACACCTTTCGGCACGATTCTTTGTAACCACTCTACACCGCGTTTATCGAACTCCGCCTTCAATTGCTGGCACGTCGCGATATTTAATTGTGACAACGCTTGTGCTGTTTTAGTGCCAATGCCTCGCAATGCCGTCACACCGCGACTTTTTTGACGACGCGCTTTTTTCTGAAACGAAACCTTATGCGACGTGACGTCGCGCAATCGGAATGTAAGATTCATTGTCTTTGCAGTATCCGAGACGGCAGCAGCTGGCAACTGCAGCGGCGAAACATTTGGTTTTGAGACCGCCGGCACGTTATTGCCACGCGTTGTCTTGTGACACGTTGTCTTAGAATTGTGCGTTTTTACATAGCAACACAATTCCGAGAGTGCTGTTGCGTCATCAATCGCGACGTGGGCGTTGTACCCGCGTTTAAAGATGTTTCTGTACAGGGTAGGTTGTGAATATGATTTGTGGCCTGGCATTCTTTTTCTAAATTCACGCAAAGTGTCTATTTCACACACGCTATAACGAATGCCACACCGAAGACCACACCCTTTGAGTATCTTAAAGTCAAAGGAACGGCCGTTATGTGCATACCAGGTCGGTTCCGACTGGGTAAACTCGACAAGTTTGCGCAATGCCTGCGTCTCAGTCACAAATTTGGGCCCGGATTCTGGAAGATTGTGCCACCGAACAAAATCTTTCGCCCTGTTCATCGTGGTCCGATTTAACCATACTTCAGGCGGCTCGTCGTTTAAAAACATATTGTGGGTCAACGATTTTCGTTTGACAAGTACCTTGGACCAGAAATCGATGGTCGCATCCGGTCTCTGATACATAGAACGCAACAGCGCAATCAGGTCTTGGGCCGTGTTGAGATGCGCGTCTTTCGGTAACGGATTGACAATGCAGCCCCATTTCAGACTTTGTTTCGCCACGTGAACCGCGCCGATTTCAATGATGCGCGTCTCAAAGCGCTTCTGACCTTTCGGTCGGACAGAGTCGGGTACTTTGGACGCAATCGTAGTCTCTAAATCTACACAAAAGCCCTGTTCAAACATAATAAAATAAAGATGTACATTTAAATAGTCGTTTCTGTTCAAGCTACGTTTTCGTTATCCGTGCTACCGTGGTCGTCCTCAGAGGCATCTTCGGTTTCGTCTCCTTTGATTTGCTCTGGTGCGAGCTTCGCGGAACTCCACGTCAAGTAACCCAATATCCCAACAAGCACGCTGGCAGTCAATCCTGCATACAATAACTTTGTGTGCGAAACCATGTACACGGAAGCCACGACCAATATTTATACCTGCTATTTGCAAGCTGCCCCGAAGAATATCATCGCAAAACAAATGATCGGCAGCAGCATAAACAACAATATCAGTATTTTGAAAGGGAGCCACGTGACGCGCCTACAGCATCTAAACTGACACGACTCGTGTGTTTTTTGGTTGACCATGAGCACGTTCTCACGGTACGTGACAAACATGTTGTCGTAAATGTCCGCAGCAACACCAGGCAAGTACGTAAAGTACGCACGCTGAAATTCGTTGTCCATTTCCATAAGAAACTCCATGGCAAGCGTGTTGAAAAACATATTCATGAAATCTCCATCCGCGAAAATGCACCACAGATTCGTCAAATACACCAGCAAATTGAATCCGAACTCTTGAAATGTATCCATCATCACAATGTAACTCGTGGATGGAATCATCTTCTTGCGGTGAGTGCGGTCCACAATGTTGTCCCACAGAAAGAACGACTTGATAAAGTAGAATAGGGCAATGGCAACCATTAACATTTTTCCTTCCCACGTGGCTTGGTTAGGGCAGAAACCGGCTTCGTACGAGCGAATTTGGTAAGCAAGTACCGCGATGTACATAAGCCACTGGGTCACGAACACCAGAATGGGTAGCGCAAGGACCAGGCTGAAGATGTGCGAGCAGAACACCGTGTTCCGGCGTTTCAGGGCTGTACTGTGGCGACCACTTGTGAGATGGTACGCGAAGAGGCTGAACATTCCAAATTTTGGGTCTCCCAGTACGAGCTCTATTTTCTCTTCGGTAGAAATGTCTTCGGCGGGAGTGTCCTCGTTATTCGGCGTCACGCATTCGGGAAGAACTTTGCGTTCTTGGTTCGGACCGGTAAATGTGTCGCCAGATATAGAGCTACGGACATGTGCTCTCAAAAAATCAACAGTAGACATGAGTTCATACAATGTGACAAAGTTAAATACGTGGTACTGTTACTTTTTCCGCGCGCGTTTATGTTTGGTGGCTGCGAGCTCGGTTTGCTCTTCGGATTGTTCGAAGTGGTGCACATCGTTGCCGGTCGCCGTCCAACCGGGCGTCGTCTGCCGGGCAAACAGCTCGACACGTGGAATGTCGCCCATGAGCCGCGTTATCATTTCACGCACAATGTCCGGCTTTCTCGAATGTTGGCGCCGGGGTGTCATGACCACGGGCGTCGACGAATCGTCTAACAACGTCAGGAAGTTGACACGCTCGCCCGACGACTCTTCGTGCACCACCGAAGACATCGAAGACGCACGACGGTCCAGTTCGCCAGGTAAAAGACGCTTGTACGACGCAATTTTCCCCTTTATCGCAACCAAACACAGTTCGGCGTTCGAACGCGTGTAGTATCCCACGCCGAACGCTGGTCGCGAACCGTCCTTGACGGTCTTTATCCACGTGACGAAACACGTTTTATACTTGAATCCCCACGCCTTGATGAGTTCCAGTGCTTCTCCGAGCAACGGCATGGTAGCCCACAAAAATAAGGCGCAATCATCTCTTGCGATGCGTTTCATCTCGGGCCCAAGTCCACACAATTCTTTTAGAGACATCGAAGGATAAATCAGCGTACCGTCTTTCCGTTTCAATGCACCACTTTTGACAGTTTGTTGGTAGCTCCAAGGCGGGTCCGCATATATGATATTCTGGGAATGGGACGGAAGGCTTGACAATTGATCAACAATACACGTCATTTATAATACAGAATGCATTATTTAATTTCAGTTATACTTAAGTTCTACTTATTCGCTCCAACACTTGTACGATTTACACGCCCAGTAGATGACAAGGTTAGAACCCACCAAATCCAGAGCCGCAATCACGAGACCGGCGACCGCCACCGCGAAAACGTTCAGGTCGTCGAAGAACAGATTGTTTAGGATATTGATGTCCGCGTTGAGGTCTTCGATGGAGCTGAGCCAGCCCACGAGACCGGCGAACATGCCGACGTTGATCAGAGAGAACGCAGCTTGCAGCATGTAGTGTACGCTGATGCCGAATCCCTTCCAGTGCATGGCGACAGACCAAGCGAACAACAACGAATTGACCACGGCAGTGGCCACGGCAATATTGAATAACACTTGCTGGGCATCGAACAGCTCTTGGTCCGCGGCCACGATGTTGAAATCGGCGTCTTTCTCAGCCGGCAAACCGCCAAACTTCATGCAAATACCAGCGGGTGCGTCGGTATCGGCAGCTTCCGCCGCAAGACGGGCGGTGTTCGCCGCAGCAAGATCAGCAGTATCGGCGGCGTTGTTCCCAGCGAGTTTGCACGCCTGGAAACGCGACAGGCTGAAATCTTCCTTGCCGGCCACTTCAAAGTGCTCACCGGCATTCAGAGTTGCCGCAAACAATGATGCGAGAAGAATGAACAGCACATACAACACGTTGAGGTAGAACGCACGAGCTTCATAACCCTTATCTTTAAGATAGGACGACATATTTCTTTTCATACACGTCCGTTTATATAGCGTGTTTTTTTAAATCGTGTCGTCACGCAACAAACCGTTGACGCGTGCTACGGGTTAAAGGTCGTCATGCTTTGGTCAATACATCTGTGTGATATCGCTGCTACGAGGTTACAAGCTGGTACTCCAATCTTCGCCGTCTGCATCCTCGTCCAACGGCAACACGATGGGTTCCAAATCTCGCGCAGTGAATTCGTTGTACAGACGGACCACCTCAATCAGCGAGGTCGAGGCGGCCGTGCCGCAGCACATACGCAATATGATAAACAATATGGTGGGCACCAATGCAAACGGAATGACCACCAGCGTACGGATAGCGCGTCGATGCACAAACGCGAGAACCACCAAGGTCGTGCTCAACATCCAAAGAAAATACAATTGAGAGAGCACACCAGTATCACGCAGCACGTGCAAAACAATGCCGACGCCCCACAACGGCATTTGACGCCACGACACACCCTCGAACACACGTATACAACTCATCAACACGACTGGAATTGTACGAATGATAAGCACATTGTCCGCGGGTAACCGCGTGGACATAAACTGCAACATCACCCAAAAAGAAATACACGTTAGATGTATATGGGCGTGCCAATCCTCACCGTTTTGCATAATCACAAAACAGGCACAACCACTCACCACCGCGATAGTCAACGTCATAACCACGCCACAAAATCCCAACACAACCACGATATTCATCCATTCGAGACCGTCTGCACACAACACAATACACAACAGCAGATGGTGAACGGACCAGGCTATTGTGGACCACTTGTCATGTGCTTGCATGGCATTCTTCAACAATAGTATTTGTAGCTGCAGCAAAGAAATCACAACGGTACTGAACAACGTTAACATCATCAATACTATGGACACGAACCGCCACTCAGACTCATACACAGTGCCCAACAAAAACCACATGTAACCCAACAACAAATACAACACAAACACAAAACGGTCGAACAACATCCAATGACCTAACACAGACGCAAACAGATACATATACATAAGTTGCACATAAATGAAACGGGATTTGACCCATTGTTAATCGTTGTTGACTGTCATGAGCATCGCGAAGACTCCAGCGTTCAACGACCTGGACAATCCTTTGCGGTTCCTCACTTCCCACGGCTTTGAATCTCGCACGCCCACCTATACAAAAACCTTCGGCGCAGACAAGTACTTTTACGGACAGCAAGGAGAATGGTTTGTCACGACACCACCGGCTCAGGTGACCAAAGCCAGCGTAAACGTGTTCAAGAGGGACCAACACGAACTACACCTGCAGTGTCCTCAAGGATGGGCCGACCAAATGACACAACGCCTCAAACAAGCAGTCAAAATGGCACACGCCGACATGCAACAATCTCACGTAGACTTCGAGACCGTGTGGGCACACACAACCAAACCCGATTTCACGAATCTTCAAATACGCTCCAAATACAAGGCCAAAAGGACGAAAGTCTGTGATTATGTGAACATGTACAATGGGGAAAACGAAATAACTGGCAGAGTTGACTTATGTACAGGGAGCCAGGTACAATGTTCCATTCGGTTTATCCTCTCCGAACAACGAGACCAATCCGAAGATTGTATGCACACGTCCGTCCGATGTGAATTCGGCGCTGGTATTCGCGTTCTAAAAATAGCGGGACTGCCTGAACCGGTCAAAAGACCCTGGGATTGGAAAGATGTCAACTTCGAATCGTTGACGGCGCCCATGTACGATTGTGTACGCGTCAAAACCAATGCCATGACCGTCGCCGAAGTCAACGGACGAGTAGCGAAAGTGGTGGCGAAAACAGACTTCCAACAGGCAATACACGAATTCCACACGCGTGCCAAAGCGGACACTTGGGACAATACAATCACCATGCCAAAAACTATACAGGCGAAATCTGTGGCTGTGGCCACTGTCGTCCCGACCCGAAACAAAAGGCACATACGCTGGACAGCCACCTCCGTCTCGGCCTTTCGGCCGAAGCGACAGAAACTGAAGGAGGGCGACTCGACACAGGAGACTGCGCCGGAGCAGCTGGAGGAGCCGGAGGAGGAGGCGGAGCCGGTACAAAACGCGCAGGTGACTGCGGCGGCGAAAACGGATGCCGACAATACGGACAGTTCATCTGATACTCAAACCACTGATTGATACACTTATAATGATACGTATGCCCACAAGACAAAGACACTCGAGACCACATGTCTTGCAAACACACAGGACACTCCAAAGGTTCAACCAACATAGGGTTGAATACATCCACACACAATTTATGAGCCATTTTTATATTCATTTTACTATATATAGTTCGTTTTTTAGACTCAAATGTCTCCACAGGTCAACTTCTACAAAAACATACACAACCGCGAGGAAATCGAAACGCTTTTACGACCCTACAGTATCCAAGAATGCATGTCCGACATCGAATTTTTCCCCGAATTAGTGCAGGATTTAATCGAAGACCACGCACACATCGAAAACCTGGACAAAGTACTCGACCGCATGTTATCACATTCACTCAAAGTAGGTGGGTTTCGTCTATAAAACGCTTACGCAGAACACGATGACCACACGAATTATATGTAACGACGGACTCAAATACGTGGGCAAATACGACGAACGTCGTTCCACCGAATACCACATTTTTCTCAAGGGCCACATGACGCCTATTCGGAAATCGAACATACAAGACATGTTTCTGTTTACAGACAAATGGTACAGAGTCGTGGGTCAAACTTGTGCATACGACACACACATACACACGGGTGGGTTGCTATGGCCGACAGAGTTCGACAGGATATTGTACTCAAACGATATATAAATATACGAATGCATTCTCAACTCGAATGGAACCAATAACTGTACTCAAAAAAATATATATCCTTTCATTACAAGTGGAAAAGGAAATACGACACGGAGCATATGTTATCTTAGAAGACGGAGGCGTCATGTATTCAGAGTGGAAGCCAAACGGAAGACCACGATTATGGTGCGCACACGCGTCAGGAGAACGCGTATTTGACATCGCCGGTTCATCGGGTAATATTCTCGTGGGAACTACAGAACACGGTCACACTTGGTTTCAACTTGAGCGTTCTGCGTGTTGCACATGTTCTCACTGTGGCGATTGGATACGATTCAAATACACTGGCAGGAATCAAGGACCAGAAGGCTCATCGTGTCGAACCGAGTCAAACCCCATAGTACTCAACTGCACATGCCCCTAAACGCAACACCCTACTTTTAATTTAAATTAAATTAAACGCGCAGCCCATGGAAAAAAAAAATCACAGCACCCTACTTTTAATTTAAATTAAATTAAACGCGCAGCCCATGGAAAAAAAATCTCGGCACACGCCCTACTTTTAATTTAAATTAAATTAAACACGCAGCCCATTGAAAAAAAATCTCGGCACACGCCCTACTTTTAATTTAAATTAAATTAAACGCGCAGCCCGTGGAAAAAAAATCTCGGCACACACCCTACTTTTAATTTAAATTAAATTAAACACGCATCGAACATACACGACTGTATAAAAGTTAACATTTGTATAAACAATATGCACATGTTTAGAGACGCCCATTGGACCACTGTCCAAAAAGAGGAAGACTGGCACCATACCGACGGAAAAACGTACAAAACGACACACATGGTCATTTCGGACTGGAACATACCCTTTACGTACGCTGAATGGATTTCAACACTGGGCTTTGACGCTCAAGGCCCCGAACATATTTACGCACACTGTGCTTCGCGACTAACACGCCCCTATTGTCGGAAGGCCGTGGCGGATGCGGCTACACGTTTGGAGCTGGACCCGGGTTTCCTCCAACCCTACGAGAAAATGGCCTCCTATTACGTATTACGTCTTCTCGCGGGTATACACTACAAGAAGGTATGGCAAGCGTGGCCGCGCATCCCGATAACAACCGATATGCTGAAAGACGAAATATTCTGTTTATGCGTCGTAGCGCTGCATCCCGAACTGTACGGCAAATTACACCCCATAGGTCGGAATAACAGGAGAGTGTGTTTGGAAGCCATTGCGTTGTGGAGATTGCCAAAGTTTTCTATAATGCAGTTTGTACACCCAGACGCACTGAAAACGTTTGACGCGAGTTCAGTGCACCCCAACCAGGTCGGGTTCGAGATGCAAAACCACAAGACGAATATAGACGTACAGTATTGGGCGTTTGACGACGCCTCCATCGTAAACCGTATCATAGGCAAGCCTGGAGCGCGCAGATGGTTTGAACTGCAATTTGCCGGGCCCACTGCCGTTCAACACATCATCAGCGAACGTCTCAAGCATGGCAATTCAATTGAAATGATAAAACCCTTCATACTCAAAAACAAATATGTAAAATATAAACTACCAAATTAAATAAACAAGAATGTTTTTTATTATGCAGCCTTGTACCTTCATTCAAACTAAAAACCACCAGGGCCATAACATATTCTAAAGGTAGTTTGTTGCACATTATCCCAAAAACGATTCATTCAAACGAAACTAAATACGTTTACGAGTCGTAACTATGGTTTGTAATGTTGTACAGTGCGTGTGACTTCTTACGCATGGACAATACGTTCTGATAAGAAGGGATTCACATACAACTGAACATATAGTATCAAATTTCACACAAGCTGAAATAATATATAGACCCTGTTGTTTGACACGATGTACACAACAGGGTCGACGTGATGACAGAATTGTGAATTCGACGTATAAATAGACATGCGTATGAAAACATAATCATGAATTTGAAATTTGCGATTCTTTTACTTGCAACAACATATTCGGTCAATGCCAGTAGTGTTCATCCTCCAGGTGAAACAGACGATGGCAGCGGCGGAGTTACATGTGATAAAGGGTACGAGAATACTGGAAATAGCACCCACATCGTATGTTCTGCCTGTCCAGATGGAACGTACAAAGATGCAATTGGTACAAGCGCTTGTACGGACGTAGCTGCAGGGTATCAAGGTGTAAATGCCACAGGACAATACACGGCTCTGGGAGCTGTAGGCACAGTTATATGTCCACGAGATACTTACAACGGTGAACCCCCTGGTGGTCCACAAGATTTGACAGGTGGATGTAAATCTGCTCAACCTGGATACCGTGTCGCAGGTCTGACCGGTATATACCCAGAATACGATACAAGCGACTATGCTACAGGCATACAACAATCACCATGTCCTAATGGTTATTTCAATGCCGACGGAATTGGTGATTGTGATGATAAGGTACAGGGCGGTCACTTCGGTGCAGATGCGAATGGCGTTGCTGTGACATCAGGTGCTACCCAGCAAGCGGAATGTGCGGACGGTACCTTCAACGAACCTAATGCCCAGCAATTAGTTCTTGGAATTTGCGAGTCGTGTTTCCCTGGTTCTTTCAGCAATGGAAATACGCGGAAAAAGAATGCCGACGGGAGTTGGCAAGAACCCCGAGAGACTTGTAGCGACATTCCCGACGGGCACCAGGGTGAAAATATGACTGCTACCGGGAAGGGCTCAACTGGCTTTGCTAAATGCGGCGGCGGCACATTCAGTGAAGATGGCGGCAACTCTGACGTGTGGACATGCCAACCCTACCAACAATGTGTAATTGGGGCAGGGTTGGTGCAAAACTCTGGTTCGAACAAGGAAGACATTTCCTGTGCAGAGTGTACAGGAAATACTTACTCCGATGCACCATCAAGTACACATGGATGTAAAAACCACGGTGCATGTGCAGCAGGAAGTGGTGTGAAGAATCCAGGTACGAACAGCACAAATATTGTGTGTGAAGTTTGTGATGATGCTGCTGCAAGTACACTGGGCAAATTCTCAAAGGACGAAAGTCTTACACAGGTGTGTACTGCCCACAGTAAATGTGCACAGGGAAGTGGTGTCAAAACGAAAGGTAATGCGACCGATGACACTGTGTGTGAAGCATGTAATGATGCTGATGCAGGTACAGTCGGTGAATTCTCAGACCTAAATGATGATACGCAGGTTTGTACTGCCCACGCTAAATGTCCTGTGGGTAAAGGTCTGCAAACTGCTGGTACGGACAAGGCAAACACTGTGTGTGACGATTGTGGAGACAACAAATATTCGGACGAAGACAAAATCGCCGCCTGTAAGGATATTGATAAATGTCCCAAGGGAGAAGGATTGCAAACGGCTGGTAATGCCACACACAATATTGTGTGTGAGGTGTGTACAGGTACAACGTTTTCGGACCAAAATGACAGAATTCAGGTGTGTACTGAGCACAAACAATGTGAAAAAGGTGATGGCAAAACAGCTGATGGTACGGCCGAAGCAGACACTCAGTGCGCTGAGTGCACAGGAAATACGTATTCGGATGCTAAAGATACAAACGCGTGCAAGCCTTTAAGTGCTGGTTACGAGATTGTTACAAATGACCAGGGCAAGCAGGTAGGTCAGTCAAAATGTGCACGAGGCTCTTGGAATAATGGTACGTTCGCGGTATGTCAAGATATTCCCGACGGCAGCCAAGGTACGAATGTGGATGGTATTGGAAAAGGCGCAAATGGGTTCCAGGAGTGTGTTGACGGCAAATTCAGTGAAGATGGTGGTAATTCTGAAGTGTACCAATGTCAAGCGCACAAGGATTGTGGACAAGGAGAAGGCAAAACAGCTTACGGTACAACCACCGCAGATACTGTATGCACCGCATGTGATGGCATAGATTTCTATATGGATTTAGCCACACATAAAAAAGCCTGTAAATCCATCGGAAAATGTGGCTTTGGTCAAGGATTTGTAGAGGCTGGTACTGCCGTAAAAGATATTACGTGTGTGGCGTGTACAGGTAACACGTTTTCGGACAAAGATGACAGAGCGACGGCATGTGAAGCTCAACCTACTTGCGGAAACCAGATTGACGGTGCATCGCGTTTGACTGATGCGACTGCGCAACAAAAAGGTTATTGCGCGGCATGTAATGCTGGAGCCGCTGCTCAAACCGGCCTGGACACTGAGGACTGTCTTTGTGCACCTGGCAAAGGATGGAATGTAAATCAGTGTGTGGCTTGTGTGAACCCCGATTTTAACATCGCGTGGAGCGTCAAAGATGTTCCATGTGTCGAAGCAGCATGTCCCGTGGGTCAAGGTATTAAAGATAATTTCGATACAACCAAAGGAAACGGCGATAACTGTGAGGTGTGTCCGGCTGGAGAGTACTCTGTTTCCAACAAAACCGGCCAATGCACGAACGTTCCTGCCGGCAAACAAGGTGTGGATGCAAACGGTGCTTACGCAGCAACGGGCGCGGTCAACGTTCAAGATTGTGCATCAGGTACATATGCAACAGACCAAATGACATCGTGCCAACCTCACAGTACATGTGGCTTGGGAAGGGGAAAGGTTACAAATGGAACGAAGGAAACAGACACCGTATGCAATGACTGTACAGGTACCACATTTTCCGATATAGATGATAAATCCGCATGCCAAGACTTGAAAGCTGGTTACGAGATTGTGAAAGATAGCAACAACAAGCACGTGAACGAAGTCCTGTGTCCTAAGGGTTCTTACAACAAAGCCGGCGACCTTAAGGTTGAGTGTGTGGATATCGATGCTGGTTATCAAGGTACAGGTGTGAATGCTGAAGGCAAAGGTGCTACTGATATCGAGAAATGTCCAGATAACTTTTTCAGCATTGACGGTGGCAGTAAAACGGTGCCTTTGTGTCAAGCAATCGGAGCAGGTTATGAAGCAGTGACCGGTAGCGATGCAAACGCGGGGGCAATTAACAGAGCTGCGTGTGGTGCCAATAAGTATGCCACCGCCACGGATGATACTTGCCTGGATATTGGTGCCGGGTTTGAAGCAGTGACCGGTGCAGACCAAGCTGCGGGCGCTGTCAATAGAACCGCGTGTCCTAATGGTCATTATGCGACTGCAACTATGGATGCATGCGTTGCACGCTCTAAGTGTGGAAAGGGCAAAGGATTGAAGACAGCTGGTGATGCCACAAAGAATAATGTGTGTGAAGATTGTGATGGAGTCAACAAATATTCCGACATAGAAGATGAGAGTGTCTGTAAGGATATTGATACTTGTCCCAAGGGACAAGGATTGCAAGCGGCTGGTAGTGCCCAAAATAATATTCAGTGTGTGCCGTGTACAGGTAACACGTATTCGGACGAAAATGACAGAGTGCAGACGTGTCAAGCCCACAATGATTGTCTTGCGGGTCAAGGCAAAACAGCTGACGGTACGAACCAGACAGACACACAGTGTGCGGAATGTGGCGATGATGGGTTCACAGCCGTGCCTGGAAAGGTGGCGTGTACACCCCACAAGAAATGTCCAATCGGAAAAGGCAAAACAGCCGATGGTACAAACACCACAGATACTGTGTGTGCGACGTGCACAGGCACCACTTACTCTGATAAAGTCGAAAAGGCCGCATGCAAAGACCTCGACCCCGGTAACAGCATTGTCACGAACGGAAATGGCGAAAATATCTACCAAGAAAATTGTGATGTAGGTAGTTACAACACTGGTGCGAACGTGGCGTGTATTGATATTCCCGCCGGCAGCCAAGGTACGAGTATGGATGCTCAAGGCAACGGCGCACAAGGCATTCAGGCGTGTGGTGATGACAAGTTTAGTGTAGATGGTGGAAACATTGGTGCGTTTGTGTGTCAAGACCACATTACATGTCAAAAGGGAAGAGGCAAAAAGGCGGGCACTGGAACAAAAACATCTCAAGTTGTATGTGAGCCTTGCACAGGCACCACTTTCTCTGACGAAGTCAGCACAGCAAAATGCCAAGAACACGGTACATGTCCAAAGGGTAAAGGATTGAAGACAGCAGGTACGGACGAGACAGATACTGTGTGTGAAGATTGTGATGGAACCAATACATATTCTGATGAAGACGCAAAGACCGCCTGTAAACCTCAGACACTTCAATGCGGTTTACAGATTGACGGGACACCGCGACTTGTTGGGAGAAATGCCTCACAAACAGGTTCATGCGCGGCATGTAATGATGGAGCCGCTGCTCAAAACGGCCTGGACACTGAGAGCTGTCTTTGTGCACCTGGCGAAGGATGGACAGATAAGTGTGCGGCTTGTGACGCGGGTCAATACAAATTTAACGACGCGTGGAGCGCCCAAGGTGTTGCATGTGCCACAGCAGCATGTCCCAAGGGTCAAGGTATTAAAGCTAATTTCGATACAACCAAGAATAGCACTGCTAACTGTGAGGTGTGTCAGGCTGGAGAGTACTCTGATTCTACAACAACCGGTCAATGCGACAACGTTCTTATCGGCAAACAAGGTGTGGATGTAAACGGTGATTACGCAGCAACGGGCGCGGTCGCGGCTCAAGATTGTGCAGCAGGTACATTTAGAGACGCCTCACGCACTAAGTGTACGGATTTCACAGACTGTGTTCCAGGCGAGCGTGTTAAATTGGCAGGAACCGCATCCGCAGACCGTGAATGTGAAGCATGTGGAGCAGGAAAGTTTACAAATGCTAATAATCAGGCAACCTGTACGGACCACAAGGTTTGTGTTGCAGGCGAGAAAGTTAAATCGCAACCTTCGGCATCCACAGACCGTGGATGTGAAGCATGTGTATCAGGTACGTCGTTTTCAACTGCGAATAACGCGGCGGCATGCACTCTATTTGCAACTTGTCCTGCAGGTGAATTTATTGATTTCGCAGGTAATACGACCGCAGACCGTACATGTGAAGCATGTGTAGGAAAGTTTACAGATGCTAAGAATCAGGCAGCCTGTAAGGACTACACGGATTGTGCGGCCGGAGACTTTATTAAAACGGTCGGAACAGCGACCACAGACCGTGTTTGTGATAAATGTGCAGCAGGTTCGTTTACTAATGCGCAGAATCAGGTAACCTGTACAGCGTGCGACGCATCAGCAAACTTTGCAGCAAACGTGAGCTCTACTCAATGCGACCCATTCAAAGATTGTCCTGCAGGCGAGTTTATTAAAACGGCAGGAACAGCGACCACAGACCGTGTTTGTGTAGCATGTGCAGCAGGTTCGTTTACTAATGCGCTGAATCAGGCAACCTGTACAGCGTGCGACGCATCAGCAAACTTTGCAGCAAACGTGGGCTCTACTCAATGCGACCCATTCAAAGATTGTCCTGCAGGTGAATTTATTGATTTCGCAGGTAATACGACCGCAGACCGTGAATGTGAAGCATGTGTAGGAAAGTTTACAAATGCGTTGAATCAGGCAGCCTGTAAGGACTACAAGGATTGTGCGGCCGGAGCCTTTATTAAAACGGCAGGAACAGCGACCGCAGACCGTGTTTGTCAAGCATGTGATGGAACAAAAGAGTTTACAAATGCTAATAATCAGGCAACCTGTACGCCCCACAAGGTTTGTGTTGCAGGCGAGCGTGTTAAATCGCAACCTTCGGCATCCGCAGACCGTAAATGTGAAGCATGTGATGGAACAAAAGAGTTTACAGGTACTCCGAATCAGCCAACCTGTACGCTCCACAGCGATTGTGAGGCCGGCAAAGGTGTCAAAGCTGGAGACGAAGGTACGGCATCTAAAGATACTAAGTGTACGGCATGTGACGCTGGTCAGTTCACATCCGCGCCGGGTAAGCTGGCGTGTGCCAATCACACTACATGCGTCAAGGGCAAAGGTGTCAAAGTTGGAGGCGCAGGTACGGCATCTGCAGATACTGTGTGCGAAGATTGTGGTCCAAATACTTACTCCGATGTCAATGACTATAGCGCGTGCAAGGCTCAGACTACATGTGGTAAGAAGCTTGATGGAAGCTCGCGACTGATTGGCAGTGTAGACGTGCAGAACAAGTTGTCATGTGCCGGGTGTACGGGTAGGGCTGTGGCCGCAACCGATAACGATGACTGTAAATGTCCTGCCGCAACCGTACTTGACGCGAGGGACAACACATGCAAAGATGTTGCTGTGGCCACACCTGAGGGCGAACAACAATTAGTCGGTGTCACAGCGGTCATTAAGGGCGAGGCTAAGATTCAGTCTCCAATCAACCTTTGCATCGAGAGTAATTTGCTTAAGCTGCGCAAGGAGCTGGCGAAAGACCTGGCAGTGGCCGAATCCGCCGTCGAACTGACGTGCAAGAACTCGGCACGGCGTCGTCTCGATGTTGCTGCAAAGCTTCTGCGTCGCAATCTGGCTGCTTCGTACGATATTTCATTCACGATCACAGCCCCCAATACTGTGTCGGCTACCATCACGGCGACGGTTTCGCAATCCCAGACGTTTGTCCAGGCCGTAGCTACGGCAACGGGCCAGTCGGCGGCTGCCATTACGATTGTGTCTGTGGTTGCACACGAAGTCAACGACCCGCTTGTTCGCGCCGATATCTTCCACGATAAGTACAGGACCGCTTCAAGAGTGTACCGCCACTTGACGTTCCCCATCCCGTCGGGCTTGGGTATGGCCGGTATTGGTACTGACGCGGGTTCCCTGACGTTTAACTTGGACGCGCCTTTATTAGTGTCGGTGGCGAACCGCCCGACGGCGGGCGTGGAAGGATGTACTCCACTTACGTCTTTTTACAACAGCATCCGAGATAAGCTCGTGTCTGAATTGCCTTACGCTATCAGCAAATTCAGTATCAACACCGGAGCCCAGATACAACTGGAAAGCTTGCGCAAGGATATTGAGAATGCCCAGAAGGACGCGCATTCGGTGAAGATGTTCTGTGGCGATTTGGCGCGCATTCTGAAAATCCGGCGCAACACATTCCACGCGTACACCTCTGCGTGGGCTGACCTTAAATTCGGTAAAGGAAAGCTGTCCAAGTTCAAGGGGCAGGAGCCGATTTCCTCTTGGAAGAAATCGAAAGACGCAGGGCCCCGGTTTCGAAGCCATCACGGTGCACGCGACGGACACATTACCACCGCACCTGTGCACGGTCACCACGGTTCGCAATTCCGCTCGCACCATGCGGCGGGGTCTCAATTCCGTCACCACCACGGCTCGAATGCCCGCCGCATGTTGGCAGCAGGCATCAACCCAACGCACGAAGACGTGGTTCGCTTCGCTCTGCGACTCGCCGAACATGAACCCAACGTCGTTCTGGAACTCATGCATTAAATAACCACACAAATATTAAATAAACGCCTTAATGCGACGTTCTTGAGAATGTCAGTATAAAAAGGGATTAAATTACATTAAATTTAAATATGATTCAACTGTTTTTAATGACAAGCATGGTGTTTTGTATGGCCTATGGGTCCGGGACGCCGTCTGCTCGGTTTGGGACAGACACAGTAGCTCTTGCCGACAATTCAGTCAGCATGGGACGCGGTACCCAAGCGGACCACTTCGCGTCTCTCGTTATTGGCCAATACAATCTCAAACAACCCCTCTCAAATACATTTAATTCTTCCAATCACGCATTTGTGGTCGGAAACGGCGTTTCTGACCTGTTGTCATCGAACGCGCTCGAATTAAGTTTCGCGGGCGATATGCGCCTGAGTGGTGACATAACGAACCGAAACGGTGTATCCCTGCAACAGGTGTACGATAAATTAATCGCGCTCGAGAACAGGTTACTGGGATGTGATTGCTCTGCGAGTATATTCGCGTGCAATGACACGGCCGCACTAAAAGCACAATACAATACTATTCTGGCGGAGCAAAACACGTGTCAGTAATAAAATTCTACAGTATATAAGTATTGAATGTGTATTCAAAGCAAATGATGAAATTATTTACGTTAGCTACTATGGCCACGGGTGCACTTGGGTTGCGTGGAAGTATTCCCATGACGTACGAAGGCAATACCGTTCACTTGTTCAAGGACTCGTCGCATGCCCGTCGCCTTGTGTCCGCCACGTCAGGACCCAGTTTTAGTGTGAATGGCGATTTGTGGGTCTCTGGAGCGGTTGGCATCAACGGCGTGCCAGATATTAAGCTTGCTTTGGAAAATCAAGCACAGACGCTCGCAGACGAAACTACAGCGCGTCTTCAAAATGCAACAGACTTGGACGCTGCCATTACGGCGGAAGCCACCGTCCGTGGAACCGCCGATACTGCTCTGTATACGTACGTGGACGTTGAAATAACTCAACGTCTACAGAACGCCACTGATTTGAATGCCGCAATTAATGCGGAGATTGCCGACCGCACTAATGCCGATAATGCGGAGATTGTCGCACGCAATACTGCCGATATTGCTGAAACCGCCGCACGCACTACTGCCGATAATGCGGAGATTGCCGCACGCACTACTGCCGATGATGCGCTTGGGGGGCGAATCGATACTGAAGTCGCTGAACGTCTACAGAACGCCACTGATTTGAATGCCGCAATTAATGCGGAGATTGTCGACCGCACTACTGCCGACACTACGCTTGGGGGGCGAATCGATACTGAAGTCGCTGAACGTCTACAGAACGCCACTGATTTGGACACACGCATCACGACTCTGGATGCAGGAAATGTTAAGTTGACGGACGACCAAACTATAACGGGCCTCAAAACATTCGCAAATTCTGTCTATCTGGGTCTTCAAGATACCCACCATATTGAGGTTCGAGGACAATTGACATTTGACGGAAATGCACCAACGCCCGAGTTTGACAAAGGAATTCAAGTTCAAGGTAATGTGGATGTGACTGGTAATACTACTCTCACAGGCAAGTTCGCTGTTAAAAAGGATGTGACTCACCCATTCAAATTAGGGTTCTATTCGGAAATTCCTGCATACTTCAGCCGACGCGCATACGTTATGCCAGTTTCAAACACTGAAAACCTTAACAACACTGCTAATCCTGATTTTACCGAGTTTGAACTTGACGTTTACAAACCATTGTTACTGGATAATGGTATTGATTGTGATAACGTGCTGAGGGACCCAGCAGGGCCTCAAATTGTCAGTGACCACACTAGTAGTGGTAACGACGAGACAGTGAACTGTCTCAACCCATCGGTCGAACACAACAATGCAATTCACCGTGTGATTCGCCGCGCACAAGTTGCATCTGTAGGATATATTGAAGACCATGGGCGTGATGAGGTCATGTTTGCGATAAAAGTACTGTACAACACGCTTGGATTTACCGATGCTCAATTCGATTCAGTGCTTGCAGCGTACAGAGACGCAAAAGCTACGGATTGGATGGGAGCACATGCTGCAGGATGGGCGAATCACCAAGGCGAAAGTACACAGAAGAAATTTGCCGTCATTGAAACTGGTGTTGATTGCTCAGGCCAAATTGCCGGTGCGTGCGCAGGCGGATGTGTCAATAACACCGCCGGCGATGCATGCGAGCCTACCACGGAACTATTTTAACACGTTAAATAAATATTAATCAAGTATCTTTTTACTCTAAAAATCACGTAAGAGTTCTAATATCACGTTAGGTTCGTGTTCAGCTATTTTAAGAGCATAATTCAGAATATCCTTGTGTTGAAGCATGTTGTCATCTTCTAAATTCGTGCGTTGGGACTGAATCAATCTGCGCCATTTTGGGTATTCTTTACTCTCGTGCGAGTGGAATATGTTGTGTGAACTGTGTGATTTCCATGAGTGACGCCTGGTTCGCGTTTTTGCCACAATTGAAGACGCATTATGTCTGTATGTCACTAATGAAGTGGGTTCTTTCCACCTACCTCGCTTGGTATGACTCGCTGATTTCCAGGACGGGACAGACGGCTTCGCGTTCGCTTCTTGTTCATGGTTGCGCTCTTTTCTCAGTGTGGACGAACCGGGCGCTGGTGCTTTCCATGACGGTATCGAAGGTGATGTTCTCTGCCATGTGTGTTTGGACCTTTCGGGGGATAATACAGCAGACGAATCAATGCCTGGTACGTCCCAGTGTTTTGCAGGAGGTGGTTTGGGTACCTCCCAGTGGCGCTTAGGTTTATCAGACAACGTTGACGGCATGCCTGGTACGTCCCAGTGTTTTGCAGGAGGTGGTTTGGGTACCTCCCAGTGGCGCTTAGGTTTATCAGACAACGTCGACGGCATGCCTGGTACGTCCCAGTGTTTTGCAGGAGGTGGTTTGGGTACCTCCCAGTGGCGCTTAGGTTTATCAGACAACGTTGACGACATGCCTGGTACGTCCCAGTGGCGCTTCGAATTACGCGACAACACGTTAGTTTCTGATTCTCCTGTATTCCAGTTCTTGTGCGTGCTTTCCCGAGAATGTTTTGACTTTCTAAAGTGGGAGGAAGGATTGCTGTGAACGTTAAAAAGCGAACCATGTTTCTTTTTCCTTGTTCTCGGGAGTGTCCCATCTCCGAATTTCATATCCGCCCACGCCGAAGTGTACGCGTGGAACACGTTTCTACGCACTTTCAAAACTTGAGCCAAATCACCACAGAAAACTTGAACCGAATGTACGTCTTTTTGTGCGATTTCTATGTCCCTGCGCAACGTTTCGAGCTGTACTTGGTTTCCAGTGTTTATTTCGAATTGTTTGACTGCATAGGGCAGCGTATCCACGAGCCTGTCTCTAACATGTGTATAGAACGAGAGTAGAGGTTTACAACCCGTGACTCCAGGGGTAGGCAAATGACTCACGTGCACGAGCATGGGCGGGGTATCTGCACTGATAACCAACGCCCCTGAGGTGGTCCCAACCCCCTTCATATCAAGATTGGGCGTGATAGGGAAACTTAGCATGCGGTATATATCAGATACTCGTCGATATCGTTGATGATAGTAATTAGCCCGTGAGGACGGGTGGCTCATTACGGCACCGGACGTGGCCAAGACATGAAGGCGCAGAAACGATAATCCTGTTGCGGCGGCCACGACTCTTTTCATTATGTGTTTATTCTGCAAATCGCGAGTAATTTTGTTTATGTGCTCATGGTCCGCATGTGTGGCTATTGTAGAGGTCAATACTAATGCTCCTGTTGCACTGTCGACTTTACAGTCGACCAGGATGACATCTTCTGGGGGAACGTACATAATTTGTGCCAAGTATAGCTCAAACTGGTCTGATTCAGCGTCCGAACATTTGACATTTGTTTCTGTGGATACGACATGAATCTCGCCATTAATGTCGGAATTGATGTAGTGTCCTTGAATGCGTGCTGTAACTTGTTGCTGACGTATGTTCGGCAGTTCATTGTGTAAACATTTGGTACTCGCGGTGTGAAAGGGTGGGCACACCGAAAGAGAGACTTGTAACGCGGCGTCGTTGCCCGCTTCGTCCGTCGCCCTGACCGTAAAACTGTAGGCGTGTTGAACATCGTGCACTGGCATGTGATTCATAGATACCGCTCCAGTGGTGGTGTTCATTGTAAACATGTCGTTTGGCGTTTCAAGTGCGTATGTCACTGAACCGTTTGCGTGACTCACATGGGCAACGTACACTGGGGTGGTCGGCCAATCTACAAATAAATGGTTGACATACGCTTTGTTTTCAGACAAAAATGTTACGGTGGCATTTGAAGCCGCATGTGTTGACTTGACGAGTGTGTACGTCTCGTTTGCGCCTAATAACACCTTGTATCCAATGGGCACCATGGGTTCTTGCATCAGATGACAATTTACGTAACGACACGTGGCAGCGTGGTTGAAATGTTCAGGACACGGTGGTGTCAGGGGATTGTACGCAATACATGGTATATTAATATGCGCCGATACAGAATGGATACTCTGTAACATCATCAATAACACCTGTAATAACATATATGACAGTTTCCCTTAATGCTTTAAAACTTATATACAGCTATTACGTTGACGCGTCACAAAGTCGAAATGAAGCTCCAAGTTGTATAAAGGTGTTGCATCGCGTTCAGTATTCATGGTCGGTTTTCACATGATTACGTCCATGTATATGGTAGGTGCCGTCAGTGCTGGTGCTGTAGCATATTACTTATGGCCTAAAGAGACGGAAATTAAAAAATAAATGCGATAACGTCAACCGTGGCTTTGAAATGATACAGTGTAAAATCACTTTTTTTTTTATTCTTCTGGTATAATAATTGTAGCTGCTTCTTCGAATATGGTTTCTACGTCATAAAAAGGATTGAGTAGATATAACTCACTGACTTTCACATTTACGCGCTCTGCAACGTTTTCGAAAACGTCGTTGTCTTGTGTAAGGACAAACCTTCCCACTAATTTGACTTGAATTCCCGGATTATTCTCCATGAAATGTTCCATGCTATAATCCCAATTTTTGAGTTTGTTCCCACTGGTGTTAATTTGTACGACACCGTCTTCAAAATAATATATTAAATCCCCGTCCGTATCTTGGTACACGTGTTGTTTTTTCATTGGTTGTTGCATATAATCTGCATCTTCAAAGGTCAATGTTTCTTCTTTCTTTTTCTTTTTTTTCTTTTTTCCTTTTTTTTTCGTTGTTGCGCTCGTTTTCGTTTCGCCGACGGACATAGCCTCCAAACGTTTGGTGATACCTGAGACACTGTTTCCGCCCAATTTATTTTCGGCCCAATCAAGGTCTCGTTGCGCCTTTTCCCTGTCGTAGGCTTCAAGAGCACCGTCCAATGTGCGGTTTAACATGGTAATAATGGCGACAGCCATTCTGTGTTTCGCGCTATACGTTCCGTCATATTTAATGTCGGATTCTTTCAAGTCTTCCTTTCGAGGTCCTCCTCGTTTTCCTTTTGCGATACCACCCCATTGGACCTGCATTGTTTCTGGTAGTACACAATACGCCGTTTTTATTGCGCCGCCCACTCTGATTTGTATCCAAAACTCAGGCGCTGAAAATGCCTTACCTAATTTCCGGTACGAATATGCATATCGTTCAAATGGCCAGCATTTTGTGTCAATTTGATTAATGTGGACACCTTGTGGCCACTCGTCAGGCCATTCGTACACTGTGGGAAAGTTGGATTTATGGTATTTGCTTGAAAACCATCTGATAGCACGCGTCATGTCATGGTACTTGATAATAGGGCGAAATGGTTTGGGAATGTCTACAGAGGCATCTGACCTGCCTGCTGTCGAACAAGTCGCCGTCGCGGCTTTTCTCCAACGTATAGTGTTGCAAGAAACAACACGAATTCCACGGTCGCGCGCGATGCGAAATTGCAAAAGGTCTTCAGCTGCTTGATACGCTGGATGTAAAATGGATTGTAAGCGTGGTGGTTTGAATAAACCGGCTTCGACAACATCCAAATCCATCATCCACATGCACATGGCGGATGGTGATTTTTTGAGAGGTACGTTCCATGATACAACAGGAGGCCCATTGTTCAAACAAACAATCCCAGCCTTAGTGATTGTACACACTCTGTCCATATACATCAACGCGGCCGCGTGCGTGATGACAAAGCGTGAATTACCCGGTGCCATCATCGAACATTCTTCCATGTCAAAAATTGTATTTCGGAATCTGTATTGGTCGTTTTCCGTAAATTCTTTTGCATTGCCTACAATTTTACCACGGCCTTCTTTGAGGGCCAAGAGACGCTGTTCCTTATCGGCCTCCGATTCATTTCCTTTTGGTTTGGAATTAAATGGTGGTATCTGATGTACAAAGGGAAATATTTGGTCGTCACCGATAATGCACCGGCGTCTGCCTTGTGGGGTGTCCCACTGTTCGTGTAAATATTGTGCCATTCGGAAACAGTAAAATTTGGAATCACCCGCTGAAAATCCTTGTTGGTTTGACAGACCCTCTAAATATTCGAGTTTGGGTCTGTCCGGCAACTGAATAAAATATGTATGTGGCGAAGCATAGCGTTTCACATATTCTTCCACTTGGGTTTGACGCACTATCAAGATAGTGGCCCATGTTTTGCCTTTGTCGGTTAGCTGTCCCATTGCATTAAAATGTTCGAAATACACACAATGGTAATCACACACACCTGGCCTTAACACAGTGCCCATGAAAAACGGCGGCACGTCCAAGTGCTTAAAGTGCTCCGGGTGATTGAGGAGACGCGTGTCAATCTTTAACACCTCTGTTGCGGAACCGCTGCCATATGTACTCACAACATCCCTATTTGCAAAGGTGACAGTGATAGGCGGCGAATCTACGGGCTCCTTAAATATAAGGTCTTTAAGAGGGGGCGTGGCGTTTTGATTGCGTTTCCATTGGGCGGTAAATGCTTTGCGCAACTGTTCCTCGTCGTAAATGGCCATTACCGGACCTTTAAGTTCAACGAATGCTCCCTCTACAGCTTTTTTCTTTGCTGTGGATTTCTTCATACCTTGTGCTTCATTATCGTGCTCTTTTTTCTGCACCAGTTGTTCGTATTTGGCAAAGTTGCCTTCAGGAAACACTGTTTCAAAAAAGACTCTTTCGAAATCGACGGTTCGTGGTTTACGCACCTTGGCTATGGCATCCATTTTTCGGGAAAACGTGTGAAAAGAGAATTGTACGTGATTCAAGTTGTAATGGGCCGCGTCCTTGTAAGCGAAACTGTTCGACTTGCACGTTTTATCTCCTCTATTCCAGTGTGGGCCATATTCGTCTTCCATATCCACCATAGGAAAATCTAACCACACCGCCTCTGCTTTGAGCCGTTCTTTTTCGTGCTGTATTTTAGATTCGTAATCGGCTTTGGATATGTCTCCATATCGTCCACACAAATCACCCTTGACTTTCGTGACATCGGTTTGTTCATCCGAACCACTCTGCTTTATCGCAAATGAGTTATTTTCGTTTTTAGGGTTGGTGGAACGGTCGTTGTCATCCATCCGAGCTTCTAACACACATACATCAAGATTTTTTTCAAGTGCAACTAACTGTGCATTTTCTGTAACGGAGATTTGTATCTGATTGTACTTGTAATTTTTTGTGTCACCAACTACATAATCTTCTGATATATGATGCGTTTGGACGGCGACACGGTGCAAATCGCATAGTTTGCCCTTCAGACCATCAATCCTACCTTTGAGTTCGTCAGGCGTAATCAGTTCAGTCACGGACCCTTCACACGCTTGAAATCGAATGTACTTGGGGGCATAGGTTGTGAACATCAACACTTGTATCAACGCTTCAACGCTTTTATAGGTTCGTTTGACAACGCATACGTTCATAGTCAATTCGTTCTGTATTTATGTGTAAGGAAAATGCCACCGTTCCTTTTCGAGTTGTCCCAGACATCGAAACAATCTCCGCGAACACCATTTTTTAATTTAAATTAAATTAAACGAGCACTGGCGTCACGAAAAAAAAGTTCAGGGCGACGCATTTTTAATTTAATTTAAATTAAACGAGCACCGGCGTCACGTAAAAAAGTTCAGGCCCACGCATTTTTAATTTAAATTAAATTAAACGAGCACCGGCGTCACGAAAAAAAGTTCAAGCCCACGCATTTTTAATTTAATTTAAATTAAACGAGCACTGGCGTCACGAAAAAAAGTTCAGGCCGACGTATTTTTAATTTAAATTAAATTAAACGAGCACTGGCGTCACGAAAAAAAGTTCAGGCCGACGTATTTTTAATTTAAATTAAATTAAACGAGCACTGGCGTCACGAAAAAAAGTTCAGGCCCACGCATTTTTAATTTAAATTAAATTAAAAACATGTTCGCTATCGTTTTGTGCATGTTCGTGAGTAGTGTTGTCGCACATGACTACAGAGTTATTAAAACGCCGCAAGCATACACATTTGAAGTGGTGAGAGGTTACGCAAGAGCATACTATGACGAAATAGATAACAAGTTAACTATCAAAGCCCATGGTTTTCTCAGAACGTGGAATCTGCCTGACGATGCCTTGGGCGAAAATGCGCGCATATTTCGAGAAACATTTGGAATTACAGTTGTTGTACCGCGCGCGCACATACCAAACCTCGATGGCGGCGAGGTTTTGAGGGGTACTGTGATTCGTTTTAAGGCCGCCAATGCGTGCTTAACGACAGACGGGACAGACCCAGTATGCGGAGCGTCGTCAAGTTGTGCGAATGGGCGTAAAATAAACGAATTTACTGTTGAAAACGACGAAACGTTTGTGAAAATACGTTCTTGCGACGTGCCTAACGTCTTTGCACAAACGCACTATTCGGCATATGACAAGGATATTGTTGTTGAAGACGTACTTGAAATCGACCAAGTTGAGGATATAAGTGGGATGGGTCAAGGATGGTTCGACCGTCACGGCCGCGAAAGAGATTATTAAGTGATGATTATTTAAGTATTTTAGTAGATAGGGTTAACATTTCTTCGTCTGATAATTTTTTTTGGCTGTACAAGGGTAGAATGTCCTCCGGGTCATGTTCAAGAAACTGAAACAGATCCATCATATTTCGAGCTTCGTCTGCTTCGTGGTGTCTCCCCATGAAATCGCGGCGCGTGATGTAAATGTGAAAGGCGATGAGCGACGGCAACACGTGGTCCGACCGCACCGTCCGCCAGAATTGTACGTGCTTGGCGTATGACGGTTCGCCGTAGGTCTGGCCCACGTGCTCCAGCAACTCCATGTCCTTCTTGCGTATTTTCAGATTTAGATTCGCGATTGCGGGGTGTGTCAACGCCAAGTACATCATGTGCGCAGTCTGGTGGTCATGGTAACGATACGCCTGTTCCATCACGTCCCTAAAGAACCGGAAACTGCGCAGCACGTGTCTCTTTTTGACTCGTTTGCGGTCGCGTGTCAGTATAAGTCGAATGGTGTGCAGTATACCGGCTTCGAGACGCTCGCGTATATCTGGTCCACAAAAATCAGCGGCGAGGGCCTGCGTCGATTGTCTGCATTTGCAGACGACGTCGTACAAACGGTCGTCGTATTCGGTGTGGAACAGATGGTACACCAATCTTCGCGCCCAGTTTGGCGACCTCCGCCGCCCGACGTCACTCAGGTAGAGTCTGCGTCCTTCGTCGGACAAGGCGCGACTTCTCATTGGCAGGACACGCGCCTATTAAATAGTCTTTTCGCGTGGATTCATTTGACGGCGTGGAACATGGTATATAGACCCGTGGGTGTACATTATACATGAAATTAAATTTTTCTGAGTGTTTGGTCCTCGGTTTGATTATGTTAACCACGTGTTCGACCTATATGTTGCACGTAGATTACCCAGGGCACGACGACGCGCCCAAGAAGCGGTTTAAGCGCGGCGTTGTGAATCCCCCACTGCCGCCGCTCGATGCGCCTACAACGCCGCCTCCGCTTGCTTCCCCGCCCGTAAAGAAGAAACCTTCACTGTTGTTGCGCAATAAACAAGACCTCCGTCCGAGTACATCACAAGACGAAAAACCGAGCGTCGCCGTCGCTGTTCCCACCCACAATCGAATCGGATATGTACAGTTGACGTCGAAAGCACTGCGTGGTACCATTCCCGCCAACGATGTGTGGGTTTTCGATGACCAATCCGACGAATACAAACACAAAGATTTGGCGTCCTGGTATGGAACGGAACATATTTTCATTGCAAAACGACGTTTGAAAGCTGATGCGATGGCGCGACATATTTTAGAATGGTTTGTGAGTTCTCAGTATGATGTTTTAGTGCTACTTGACTCTGATTTGGTGGTGGCACCCAACTGGCTTGACTCTTTGCACGATGGTTTGCGCGACTCCAAGGGGTTGCTTTCGCTGTACAGGTCGGGCGCGCCGAAACACAGGTCATTGCGCTGTGGCGGCGTGTTATGCGAACAGCCTTCTATGGGCAATGCTGGCACTGTGTGGCGGCGTTCGATTGCCGAGAAAATGCTCTCTGAAATGCCTAATCGCGACGGTGGGTTTGATTGGGGATGGTCAGAGTGGTGTGTGAAAAACAAGATTCCAATGGAGACGTTGCTGCAATCGGCTGTCTTGCATATAGGTATGTATGGGTCCTGGTCGCATGAATCGTCCGCTGAAAAATCGGTGGGATTTCCGATGCAAACATTATCGGTGGATGTGCGTCAACGTGCTGAGCATTTTTTGAAAGGCGCGAAACCAACTGTCATAGCACCATCGGAACCTACAAACAAGAAACTACTTAATCCTAACCATGATGACAAGTCGGGTGATATATACAAGGACGCCTCCAAACCGAATAAAATTGTCATTCCAATTGTGCAGAGTGTAAGTAGTGAAGGTCAACCTATACATATCAACGGAGGTAAAAAACGCATAGCATGTGATGTTCCGTGTTTTTGGTCCAACTCTGGTGGTATAATCAAAACAATAAAAATTGATGAACTCGATACAACGATAACTATGTCAATGGAAGGAGAACAATATTATCCTTCGTTGAAACTATCAAATCGGCGCAAAAAACATTTGATTGCTTCCACGCGTTTCGATTCGGATATTCCAATGCCGTATTACCATTGGCCTTGGACATTGTACACCGATAAAACACCAATGGGTGATGATACATGGTCGAAAAACTATATACAGACTCCCCACATTCCATTTTTAAAGGTGAAAAAGGCTGCGGTGTTTATCGCTCGAAATTGTGGTTCTAAATCAAATCGCGAAGATTTAGTAACATCATTAATGAAATTAATGCCCGTTGATTCCGTATCATCTTGTTTGCACAACTTCGACCTTCGTGACACATCTAAAAAGGGCCCAATGATGCAAAAATATGCTATGTATTTTGCATTTGAAAATCAACGTATTGACGATTACATTACGGAGAAATTGTGGGACACTTTTCGCGCTGGTGTATTACCTGTGTACTTTGGCGCACCGAATATCCGGGATCACGTACCCGAACATTCTATTGTCAACGTGGATGATTTTACATCTCGTGAAGAGCTGGCGAAACATTTGAATGACATTTTGAACGACGAAGAGTTGTATAATTCGTATCATGCATGGCGTTATAAACCTTTGCCAGAATGGTTTATTCGCAAATATAATTTTACACATGTACATTCTGCATGCCGTGTTTGTCGTTGGGCTTCTGCCAAGTTACGTGGATTGTCCTGGGATGCTGAACAGCAGCAAATATCTTATATTTCACCCTCTACTTCGGTATCTGCTACTTCGGCGACGTTCGTTAGTAACATCGGATTAACATTGTACCGATTAGGTTCGTATAATCTTAAGACTATCAACGTGGTTGGCTCTGGTCTAATTAATATTCTTACCCGACAACATTATGGATTATTTCAATATAAAAACGAGGGGGAAATATCATTTCATTTCGAGAACGGCGATTCCCCATTGTGGATGACAGTCAATGGAAATGCAAAAATTGTAAAGACTGTTAAAATGAGAAATATAGTACGTGTTGAATGGCCCAAACGTACACTTAAATATTTGACACGTACTTCCGATTTGGGCCAAATCACATTGTGTACACAGTTAACGATAGAGCGTTTGGAAAGACTGGTTCATCTTTCAAAAACATGGTTGGGGCCAATATCGGCTGCTATTTATGTCGGTTATCGTACACAAGCGGCCGACGACATTCTCAAAATTCGTTCCGCATGGTTTGGCGAAAGTAATATGCAAACATGGGTCGATATACACTTGGTGTACGCCAAGGGTAAATCATGGTTCAGTTTTACTGACATCAAAAATCCCTATCCGGTAAATCTAATGCGTCAAATATCTGTTGAAAATACCAATACTGCATTTGTTCTATATATCGAAGCAGATATTCAAGTTCAGGACAATGCCCATGAAAAAATTATGGCGATAAACCGCGACGGGTATTCCGAAAAATCAGCGTTTGTTCTACCATTGTTTTCATCTTCAACTGTACCTACACAAGTACAATCATACTCCAATTTCAAACCTATAGGATATCAATCACATCAAGGATTAGCATATTCTAAATGGAAACAGACATCTGATATAATGACATATCGTGGAAAGACTTCAATCCCCGGAGAACCCTCTAAAATAAATAACCAAGAACCCTATTTCGTGGTGCGTAAATCTGTAATGCCTGCTTATGATGTCTTGTATTGGAGTATGATTGGCGATAAAGTACAACATATCAATGATATGAGTGATTTTGACTTTTATGTACTTCCCGGATGTTTTTTGGTGGATACACCTTCCGTTGGTATGGGCGCCCCATGGCTCACAAAAAGTTCGTCGTATAGAAAGTTTGTAAGTTCGATGCATTTGGTCACAATTTCTGAAAGAGCAGCCAAAAAAAGTTCCGTAATAACTCCGGAACATAATAGATTACCGGAAAAGCCTGATAATCGTAAAAATACTAATTCTATAACACCAAAGGACATACTCTGGGTGATTCCCGCGTTCAAACGCGCGTGGTCTCTCGACCTCGTATTAAAGTCTTTGGCTTCACAATCCAAAATATTAGTCTCCAAAGATGCGGACTCTGATGAGATTGATGCAGTATTGGGAAAGTATTCCGCGGATGTCATTTCCCATCCCTGGTCCTGCTCGAGGCATCCCAATCAATTCCCGGCCAAGGACGAATCGCTTAACGAGAATTATAAGGGCGATTCCTACGGAAATCCACGTTCGCCATGGGCCACCTGTCTGAAGCACCACTGGTGGTGGATGATGAAGCAGGCGTGGGCTCGTAATCCAGAACGCGTGTGTGTGCTCGAGGACGACACAGTGATACATCCGCAAGCATTTGAGTGGCTTGCAAGACAGTCAGACAATGTAAAACTGACACCAGAGCAGATTGCAGTACCATGGTGTATGTCTGCAAAGGAGTGGCAGGCGATTGACTCAAAGACATTTTGCGAACATGACGATTACAATTGGGATCAAACCATTGCATGGATGAAAGAGCATGGCCATGGGCCAAATGAAGCTGTGGTACCTTCTGTGTCGTTGTCCATGCACGTGGGTGATTGTGGTGGGTGGGATGCTGGTGGGCGTGATAAAGCATGCACATCAGAGCAAATTGTAAAGATTCGCGCCAATGTTCAACATTGGCTTGGGAAACCAGTAGCTGTTAACACTATCAAAAAAAAGTGGTTGACGGCGCATAGCAAGCCTAATGGTGGTTGGGGACACCCTAAAGATTGGGCGCATTGTATGGGGAATGACAATTCACCAAAATATGTTGTCGTCATCCCGTCTGTCAAACGAAACAATGACGAATACCTCAGAAAAACATTGGATTCTTTGGAAAAGGCGAAACCTGCTGATGTTTCAGTTTTGCTCATAAATGCTAATCAACCGGCTGAAGAGCATATATACTTACGCGATTGGTGTTCTTCTCATGAAAAATACAAGTGTATTAACCCTCCAAAAGTACCAGAATCATTGATACGCGATGTTATTTCGAACGATAAACGTGGCGATACCGAACATTTTTTGCGATGGAGAACGACAGAAACAGAACATGCGCTGTTTGGTCTTCGCGAAGCTCTAAAACTCAATACAGAATACATAATATGGATGCAAGACGACGTAATTGTAAACAAAGACTTGTTTGCATCATTGGTAAACGATGATATCATGTGTTTGCGAGATGGCAAAGATTATTGTGGTGCTGTGGCCTATCTATTTTCACGGAAATTTGTATCAGAATTGATTCCGAAAATAGAAGCAAATAAGTTAACTATGCCCATCGATTGGATTATTTTCGACCCCAGGCCACCCGAAGCAAAACACCAGGTTCCGAAGCGCATTCCTCTGGCCCATCACATTGGCAAGGTGTCTACGAAACACCATTTAAACGCACTCTCCGTACACGAAAAACATCATGACGAATACTCATTAAGCGAACATCATCGTCTGAAAAGATTTAAGCATGGTCCGGAACTCACGGGAGATGCTCTTAAACGCGTGCTCCTCAATGTTCTTAAACATGTCTCGGAAGTAATGCAGTCCTGCAATACAGAATACATTGTATGGGCCGGAACTTTGCTTGGGGCTTTGAGACATCACGGCTTCATCCCATGGGACAATGACGTCGATATTCTGATAAAGGCATCATCCGAAAAATCACTTTTGAACTGCATCGAAACGCGGGACGAGATGCCATTTACATGGATTATCCGTCATGGAAAACATAGCGATATCATCCCGATAAAAGTGGTGGACAAGAACTCTGGATACTATGTGGACATCTTCATGTGTTGGGAACAGGCTGACGGGACATGTGAATGGCGATTCAGTGCGCCTATTAACTACTACCCTCTGAAAGATTTGTTTCCCTCAAAACCTTGCATGTTTGACAATTTAGTAGTTACGTGTCCATCAAAGCCGCGCGCTGTTCTTGAAAGAACGTACAAGTCGTTGGACGTTCCGGCTACATACGCACCCGTTCCGACGTTTTCGGATGTAAAATGGGCGACTACGAAGATTATCCAAACCTCAGACCTTTTCGCTGCCATCGATTACAACGCACCGGAAAACACAGGCCCGTGGAAGCAGGGATGGGAATACGATTACGACGGACGTTTTAAAGATGGCCTTACCGTGCACGTCGTCCCTCATTCCCACAACGACCCTGGGTGGATTAAGACGTACCACACTTATTACTCAACACAAACAAAGCATATTCTGGATACTGTGGTTGCCGCATTGGTCGAAGACCCGCGTCGCACGTTCATATGGGCCGAGATATCTTACTTTTCACTGTGGTGGAATGATGCTTCGCCACAGCAAAAAGAACAGGCCAAGCGTTTGGTCGCGGAAAAACGACTCGATTTTGTCACTGGTGGGTGGGTCATGAACGACGAGGCATCTGTCACTGCACGTGCCACGCGATGGCATCTTCAAGAAGGGCGCGAATGGCTTCAAAATACGTTTGGTGTCACGCCACAATACTCGTGGGCCATTGACCCGTTTGGTCATTCTGCCGGCCAAGCACAAGTCCTCAAAGAACTAGGATACAAAGGAATGCTCATCCAGCGCGTGCATTACGCCGTCAAAAAGCAGTTGGCACAAAAACAACAACTTGAATTCCAGTGGCAAACTCCCGCAGGAGACATCTTCACGCATATGATGCCCTTTTACTCTTATGATGGTCCTCATACATGTGGTCCTGACCCATCTATATGCTGTCAGTTTGATTTTGCACGCATAGGAAAGGGTAAAACGTGGACAGGATGTCCGTGGGGTAAAATGGCAGTCGAAATCACTGAACAAAATGTCGCCGAACGGTCGAGAACATGGCTGGACCAAGTGTACAAAAAAGCCATGTTGTACCGTGGAAAGAATGTCTTTGTACCAGTGGGCGATGATTTCCGCTATCAATCCATGGACGAAGCCCATAAACAGTATCGTAATTATCAGAAGATGTTCGATTGGATTGAGAAAAACATACCTTCGGTCAAAGCTTCGTTTTCGACACTGACCAAATATTTTGATGCACAGCGTCAAACAGAGGTTCCGAGTCTCCAAGGTTCTTTCTTTCCGTACTCGGACCGCGAAAAGGATTACTGGACCGGGTATTTCAATTCGCGTATTTTTTATAAAGGCTACGACCGTCTTCTCGAATCGTTGATTGCGGCGGTAGAACGCAAATGCCCGTCAGAGAACATTCATTCGGAAAAAAGAGCTCTGGGGTTGTTTCAACATCATGACGGCATCACAGGGACCGCCAAGTCGGCAGTTGTTCAGGATTATTACCAGACAATGCAAAAAGCTGTCGAAAGTTTGCGTTCCAAATTAAAAGGGTGTCTGTCTATCACGGAAAGCGTGCTGATGAATCCGCTGTCTATAGATACGCCTACGATGAAAGCAGATGATATTCGACCTCTTGAGGAAGATGTCTGCGTCAACAAGAGAATAGATTTTGAAAAGGTCCGCTTCGACGAACACGGCATATTGATTGAAATCGACCACACACCGGTTCACGAAACACTTGTATGGCGGTCGAATACAGCAGGACCTGGCGTGGCGGGTGCATATTTGATGTCTGTCACGAGTGTGAGAGACGTATTAGTGTCGACATCTCACAGCACGTGTTCCACCAAGTATTACAAGCAGATGGAAACGGTATTTGATTTGGTCACCCGACGTGTACGCGTCTACAACGATGGCACTCTTGAAATTATGTATTCGGTGGACATTCATGCCCGCAATAACGGTGAGTTGTGGGCAGTGTACAAGCCCGAATGGACAGCAGAACGATTGTGCTCGGATGTCCATGGTTTAACGTGGGAATGTCATACAGAAAGGAAGGACGCGCCTTTACAAGCCAAGTTTTGGCCGATGCCGACAATGGCATGGCTGGCCTCGTCATCGGAAAGATTGACGTTTACAGGCGCACAACCAACAGGTGTTGGGTTTCATGAGGGGGCATTGGTGCTTATGTTGGATAGACGCGGGGACCAAGACGATGCGCGTGGCCTTGGACAGGGAATAACGGATTCAAGACCCGTAGATATGCGTTTCGGCGTGTTGGTGGAAACGGAAAGTTTGAAAGAAAAGGCGTCGGAGAAAGCGTTGTCAATACGAAATTGGATGTTAAACCCAGAAATAAAATTAGTATAAGCATGTGTATTTAAATTTGAAATGTTCGCTGTTGTATTGGCTGTTTTAAGTTGCGTGGCTTCGAATTTGATTATTCGCTATACGACCGAACATTATACATACAATGTGGCTTTTATCTTGCTCATGATAGAATGTGTAAAATTACTTATTTGTGCCTGTGTGACGCGTTATATCAACCGTGAACAACCGTTTCAAGTGCGTTGGGGGTTTATCGTCAACGCTGGTCTGTATTCAGTGGTTAATTTTCTAACGTATCAAATCACATCGATGATTGAACCGTCTATCTATTCAGTGTTGATTCAGCACAAACTGATTTGGGTCGTTGTATTCTCGTTGATATTATTGAAAAAGTCGTTTAGTGTACAGCAATATATTTCTCTCATAGTCGTGTGTGTTGGATGCATGCTGGTGAAAATGTCTAATGTCGATGGTGACATTTCTGCTGCGGCCATATGTCTAATTGTTTTACAAGGCATTTGCTCGTCCTTGGCTTCTGTGTGGATTGAAAAAATGATGAAAGTGGACGACCGCCCGAAAGTGTCTGAAGACGAGTCTAGACAAAAGCTCTACTGGTTTTTATCAGACTCGTTTCAGATGTACATGTTTGGTGTCCCCATTTATTTGGTGGGTTCGTTTTCCGCGGACCAAAGCATCGATATTCCCATGAGTTTGGGGTTTGCATTGGTCGCGGTCGGTGTTTTACAAGGATTGGCGTTGGGGGCTGTTTTCGTGTATCATTCGTCCGTCGTGCGTTCGTTGGTGGCGGCCGTGGTCATCGTGTTATTGGCAGTAGAACACGGTGTGTATTCCGTGGAAATTGTTTCGGGCATTACGATGGTTGTTTTTGGAGTGATAGGTTGGGTCTATAAAAAAAACCGAGACCTTTCGGGTTGAATATAACTGTTTAAAAGTTCTTCATAAATTCTATTTTTGTCTGTTCTGGTGTTCGAATAGGTCTCGGTAAATCGATATCAGGGTCGGGGGCATTGACGTCCAATACAATCATATGTAAACCATTTTTTATGTCTGCCAAATGCTTTTCAATGTCTTCCAGGCGATTGACTTGCGTGGCAGAGTGGTATCCAAGCGTCAACGCTAGTGCTGTCAAATTTGTATTTTCCATCCCAGTGTCTTGATTTCCTACAGACGCATGCTTGCCGTTGTTCAGAACGACATGTAACATTTTTCGAGGATTCGCTTGGACATTTGTTAAAAGATTGCCCATGTGCATAGCTATAGAACCGTCACCATCCACGCAGACAATCGGTTGTTCAGTTTTACGTGAAATGGTTGCAGCTATGGTAGACGCATGACCCATAGAACCGACAGTCAAAAAATCAACTGTTTCATCTTCGACATTTTGACGAGCATTCAGTAAAAGACGCCCGTTGAAGCCAGTGGAAGCAACAAATTTGTGTCCGTTTGAATGTTTGACGATTTCTTCAAATACGAATTCTGTGGACAATTTATGTTGGTCGATTCTGTTCTGTTCGGTGAGCGGCCTGTACTTTTCGAACGTTCCTTTGCGCACGATAATCGCGTGCTGCGAACCGATGGATTTGAAATACGCTGGCAATTGTTCTTCGTACTTTGGAAGAATGGACCAAGGCATGTTGATGGCGTCCAGTTGGTCTAACATGCAACGTCCTTGTACCATGTGCTGGGGTTCGTCTGAGGATTCTCCACGCCAACCAATCATCATGCAGAAAGGTATTTTGTACACATCGGAGTGAGTCAATGACAGTAGAGGATTCATACAATTACCAAGACCCGAGTTCTGTAAGAAAACCATGGCTGGTTCTTTTGTCGCCATGTAATGTCCAGCTGCTGCGGCAATAGCAGTGCCTTCATTTGCAGTTATGAGATTATCTCGTTTGCATTCATTGGATAAATACGAATTATAATCTTTGAGCAACGAGTCTGGTACGCCAAAATGTTGTTGAATGCCAATTTTCTTGAGTTGTTTACGAAAGACAGAACTGCGAAGCATTTGACAGACGTTAGGACTATTTATATGGGATTCTTCGTTCTTAACACGGATTTACTATAAATATGTGCGGTAATAATTCAAGATGCTAAAGCTTCTACGCAAACCGGGTCTCACCTTTTTCATGGAATGTCACAGCGGCCTGTCGGCAAAAATAGCGAAAGAAGCTGGTCACGAAGCACTGTGGGCTTCAGGTCTTTCTATGTCGGCGTCTAGAGGTGTACGTGATGCGAACGAACTTTCTTGGACCCAAGTGGTCGATTCATGTGACGAAATGGTTCGCGGCGGCGGTCTACCATTGCTCGTAGATGGCGATACGGGCTACGGCAATTTTAATAATGCGCGTCGTTTTGTGAACGCGTGTGAGCAACGTGGTGTTGCCGGCGTGTGTTTTGAAGACAAGTTGTTCCCCAAACAAAATTCTTTTGTGTTGGGCGAATCACAAAAACTTGCTGATGCGAAAGAGTTTGGTCTCAAGATTAAAGCATGTAAAGATGTTGTTAAATCCGACGATTTTGCCGTAGTTGCGCGCCTCGAATCTTTTATTACCGGTCTTGGCCTTGACGACGCATTGCAACGCGCGACTATTTATGAAGATAATGGTGCCGATGCTATTCTGTGTCACAGTAAAAAGGAAACGGTCGAAGACATCGAGGCATTCATGTCGAATTGGAAAGGAACTGTGCCCATTATTATTGTTCCGACGACGTACATCGACACGCCCGTGTCCAAATTCGACGAGTTGGGCGTCAAAGGCGTGATTTGGGCAAATCACCAACTGCGTTCTTCGACACTGGCCATGCAACGAGTGTGTCGGGATTTGGCACAAAACCATAGTATCAAAGATTCGCCCATGGTTTCTGTCAAAGAAATATTTCGTTTGCAGGAACAGGATAAATTAAATGAGGACGAAAAAAAATACGAATAATACTATAAATATGTACTATATGTTTAACCTAAATGAAAGTTGGTTTTATTGGTCTGGGTCAAATCGGGTTCCCGATTGCAAAACGTCTGGGCCATGCAATGCCATTGAACGTCTGGAATCGCACTGAAAAAAAAGTCAGTGAACACAAAGATGTTATTGGTCGAAATTCCATTCCAACCATCTTGGAAGACATGTACAATACAGATGTCGTGTTCACTTGCTTACCTTCTACGACAGAATCAGGTTCTATGATACGCAAACTCGCCACAGAGTCAACGGTTCCCAAAACATTTATTGATTTGAGCTCCGGGCGTTTTCAAGAATCTCGTCAAATAGCACAAGACATTCAACCACATACCTACATAGACGCCCCCATTTCAGGAGGTCCGAGAGGAGCTGCTGCCGGAACATTGACGTCCATGGTGGGCACAGAGTCGTTAAAAACGGACATACAAGAATTAATTGAAATATACTCTAAAAAAATTGTCTGCTGTGGTGGTGTTGGAAATGGCAATGCTATCAAGTCGGTCAATAATTATTTAAATGTGTCGCATCTAATGTTGGCCTCTGATGCCCTTCTCGGGTTAAAAAAACAAGGTGTTGAGCCAAAAATAGCATTGGAAGCGATTAACGGTTCATCGGGGAGGTCTTTACAAACACAACAACGAATACCACAAGATGTGCTGACAGGAAAGTACGATTACGGATTCAAATTAAATTTGATGTCGAAAGACGTGTTGAATGCAGCTCCCATATTAAAAAATGGACATTTTTACGAATGCATGTCAAAAGTATTAACACCGCATTCCTTTTGCGAAGAAGATTATACATATATCGCGAAATTTATTGAAATGCATCACAATGAAAAATTTTGAGTATATACGTTACTTTGAAAATAACAAATGCCTACTGTTTTTTTACCTATGTGTGCAGACATGTTTCATATCGGACACGTAAACATTCTTAAAACCGCAGCATCTCACGGTACTGTCACTGTTCTGCTCATGACAGACGATGCCATGGCGTTGTACAAACGTTCTCCACTAATTACATACGAACACCGCCAAGAAATATTGATATCCAATCAGTATGTTTCAAACGTATTACCTTGTGACGGACCCCAAACATATGGCTCAATGGTATCAAAACACCGGCCCGATTTTTTCGTGCATGGTGACGATTGGAAACACGGTGTGCAAAGTCAACCCAGATTAGATGTGTTTAAAGCCATGGAAGCCTATGGTGGTCGTTGCATAGAACCTGCTTATACAAAAGGCGTTTCATCAACGGATATTCAGTCAAATATGGACAAAACAACTCTTAAAAAGCATGGCGTATTGGTACAGACTTCCATGAATGACTTGAAGCGTACAGTGCCCGTTGTGGCGTCAGAGATGGGCGTAGATGTAGACGTCTTGGCGTCCATCATTCATGGTTCTATTACAAACTCAGAAATGATTGGACGGATTGTTTCAAAAATGAAACATATGTACCCGATTAATGCGCGCCATATTACTTTAACGACGGATACCAGTAAAGGTGGCATGTGGCATATGTCTAAACAACAATCTGAAACGTCCGCACGCATTTTTAATCGCACAAATGCAAACGGAGAAACGAAACCCTATTACAGGTATATGGATACTGCGACATCCGCATTGGCACCCTTTAAACCAGAGCTCATCGAAATTCTAACTGTTGTTCAAGACAACGAAGCGATGAACCCGTTGGTGGTCATGAACAAAGGTCATTTACTCACGCAACAGACATTTTTCATCGGTCCTGTAAACTTTTATTGTACTGTCCAAGGAGTTCGTTATTGTAAGCCTATGAATACAGGCGATTCGTGTCTTATTACACCGTATGTGCCCCATTCATTTACGAAAAGAGACCCAGATGCTTATGCCGCTATTGTCGCGGTCACATTCAGTGGAAATGCCAGAGATGTTTTGCCCGAATTAATGCATTTAAACGCCGAGAAATGTTTGACACAAGCTGGAAACGCGCGCACACCTGGTGAAACAAGACGAAAACGCATTGAGCGTTACGCCGAATTGCGTGGGATGACACTTCAAGATGTTCAAATGGCTCTTGAAACGATGCCGATGGATGGAAATCGACAGTTCATCCCGCCTGTACTCCGATTGCAACAAGAAAATGAGTGCATCTCTGATATGTTGAATGTTCCAGAAAACACGTTTGGTCTGCACCCACTCATCAAAGAAAACGAAGTGACGTATGCCAGTCGTGCAAATTCTACGAAAGAGAAATTTTCATTGGCTAGTGCGTTGCATATACCAGACACTGGTGGCTATGATTGGCATTTTTCTGGAATCCGTGATTTTGAAGCGGGATTCTTCTCCTATATCTATAATTATGGTGATAATGCAGTATCATTTAACGAGGTATCTGTCGGAACAGGTGCGTCAATCGTCGTAAAACCATTTACACACGTACGCGTAACTCCTCAAGGAGATGCAAGGCTGGTGGTTGTCCATGTCGGTGGATGGGTTTCTGAACAACTTTTGAACGAGATGTCAACTTTTGCGACAGAAGGGCGTCAAAGGATTACATCAAACTCTACTAAATGGTGGTAACACGAATAAAAATTATATGAGTTAGCCAAATCTTGAAACATTGCGACCTGCATATGTGGTGCACGGTTCTGATTGGAAAACTCATATCATGAAGAGACACCTACTTTTGTATCTTAAAAAATTATAACAGCAACTATAACTGACGAAAAGGCAGCAGATTTACGGGGTAAAATAGTACTTATCAAAGCAGCCGACCCTGGGTACGACTGGCTTTTTTCAAAAGATATACCGGGATTTATTACGTGTTATGGTGGTGCAAATTCGCACATGGTTATTCGAGCAAATGAATTAAATTTGCCCGCAGTGGTTGGCATTGGTGAAAAAAAGTTTCGTGAGATTAAACGTCACAAAATTGTTATATTAGATTGTAAAAATAAAACATTAAGTAAAATTTAAATCAATGAATTAAGATATATTTTTCAACATTATATTTAGTTGTGCCAATGCCAATGGGTTCCGAACTCCACCAGGAAGTTTGTCAATAACGCCGCTTTCTTTGTTTACAAGTGACTGCAGTTTGGCTTTCATTTTTGTTATCCACCCATGCGTTTTGTGAGTGGATGCCCAGTATGGCATATCTAATTGTTTTAGCCCTAATGGTGTTTTCCAACTCGGTCCATATTGAATGTACATGCGTTGGGGCGCGTTCTTATGACACATCAATTCGACGGAATTCATTCGACACGAACACAAATCTTCTGGTGTCGCCCGATGCGACATCTCATCCGAAATCCAATCGTCATATAGCAGGTGGACTTCAGGACATCCAGGGACCTTCCAATGTACTTCACGGCCACTTCTATGTAATGTACCTGAAGTTATTTCATTCTTCAGTTTTTCAAGTAACATTTTTTGAGGCATGTCCACATAAATATCAAGGTCTCCGTCTTCGGATATGTATGCACTTTGCCTTACAATACCAAGCTCCGTTCCAGAACGTGGGAAATATACTACGCGTAAACGTGCGAGCGCTTCAAACAATTGTGTGTGAGAATCGTAACATGAATGTTTCGCTTGTTCTTTCTGACCAAAAGAACACGCAGGTACAATATGGTTCTTAGGCCGTAGTACTTCTGACCATTTTCGAGTGGGTAAATCAGTGTATCTGCGTTGCGGTGTACTATGCCACCATCGAACACAGGTATTTTTCATGCTATATGCGCCTGCGTCAGCCGTTCGAAGACACGTCTCGCAACGTGGAAACGGCCGTACCATACGAACTTTTTCTGCATACTCATTGTACCATTCTAATGTATCAAATCTAGAGTCTGGCAAACACGGGCCAAGTGGAACAGCTGGTGCGTGTCCCGATGGAAGTGCGTATGAATCAGCCGATGAACCCCTTCCCGATGTTTTTTTAATTCTGACAGTGGTTAACACATCATCTCCCCATTGTTTCTTTAATATATCAACCGCGTTATTGGGGATCGGGACCGTATAGTCATAAAAGTCAACATGTTGAATAGGGTAAATATCATCATCGTGCAACAACAGAGCAAATGACGATTTTGGTTTTGAATTTCTGAACGCGCGCCAACACATGGCATAAATATAAGACTTATCATATTTCCATTTGTAAAAACTGGAAAAATCCACAACCAATGTATCTTCAAACCATAATTCGCCACCATTTGCCTGTTCTACATCCATTCCAAGTGTCGTCTTATAAAAATCTATTGTTTTGGCAGGACTTGCACAATGCCGTTTTACATAAGCAGACAATGATATATAAGGCTTCCACGTATAAACTCCGACTTTCGGGTTATTATTCAACTTGGTACATGATTCACTGTCCAATAAAGCGTCAGGGTCTATGTCGTAGCCGGTTTGATATTTTGTTCCGCCAAAATCAATCCACCCACGATGACGCAATGCGGAAATCAACGTACCGTCGCGTAAAACAGGTCTGTAACCTAAATCTTCTAACGCGCGTAACCCACCGACGAAATGTTTGGCCTTGAATCTTGCCGTGTTGGAAAGTGCCGCGTTTTGAGCGGCTGTTCTTTTCGAACTTCTCTTTTTAAATTCAGGCAACCATTGTTTTGTTGGTACCGATTTTTGCATGGCTACATCTCCAGTGAACTGAGAAGATTCTGGCAAACTCATGAAAAATGTGTCCAAGTTTTTTTCGAGATACTTTTCCGGCCCGAGCGGTTTGTCTTGTTTCAATTCGTCCGATGTGTTCAATTCACTCACATCCTTCCATTTTAGTTGAACGCCGAACAATTTTTCCATCGAGTCCCAAAACCATTTTATTTGTTTTTTATATTCAACAGGGTCCTTCGAAAAACGGTCATTGACATTCAGAAACATTGGCTTGGTGCGAATGACTTTCTCAAAACCAACCTTCGATATTGAAACTTCGTCCCATAAGGAGCCACGCTTACTATTTATGTTTTTGTAGACGCCGCGTTTAGAAGTAATCAAATTAGAATCCCACACTCCCAATATATCTTCCTCTTGGGAATTGCGTTTGTCGTTAATAGAGTTTGTTTGAGAACTAAAACGGCCCTCCTTGTGTGATTCAACAAATGCATACCAATCTTTGTAAGTTTCAGCCAACTCTGCCGCATATGATTTCAACATTGGATACATAAAATGTGGCATGGGCGCGGCCGATGTTGGAACCTTACCTTTGAAGACTTCCGGTTTGATATATATGCGGTGGTGAACGCCCATGATCCCATCTGACCATGTAGGTTTGGCACGCCAAGAAAATGGTTTGCCGTCACTGGTAAAAAAATCAAGCGGTGTCACAGTTCTACCTAACATAATATCATCTTGGGTAGATATAAAATGTTCAGATAACCCCGGAATTCGATGCATCATAGTGTACACAGCCATGCTGTTTTTTGTAGGACAATGTCCCATATAATCGCAACGATTTACAAACGTCACATTAATATTTGATGGCAACTTATAAGGACATTTTTGATTTCCATTAACCAAAATGAAAATTTTACGTATCCATGGCGCGTTCTTCGAGATGGATATCAATTGCCAATATATAGAGTGGTCACCAGTGCGTGTACGTTCTATTTCTTTCGACGGTGCCGACCCTAACGACGACGGAATAACTATATCGATTTTTTTTTTCCAATTGTTCTGAGACTTTATGTTATCATCAGGTTCATTTGCCGTAACTTTCAAATGTATCGTACCATACTTATCCACAGATTTATCCACAGATTCTTTTTTCAAATCGTTCTCAGACTTCATGTTTTTAGTAATGTGGTCATATTCATCCAACGTTGTATAACATTCTCGCATTTTTTTGATGGAAATTTTATGGCCTATCACAAACTTATTCTTGTTGTGACAATCGCCGCTATGTGTAATGAAATGCTCACTTGAAGTTCGATGAACGTTCATTTGTGGCCTCACTTTTTCCATCCAAATGCCTAGAGACGTATCTTCACCCTGATATGAAACCCATGTATCCACATTAAGGCACAGATACTCTATAACCGGACGGGAAACTATATGACCCGCACCAGTGGGCCATGGTGGGTATTTGTTAGGTTTGTATTTTTTCTCAGCCCATTTCCCCCCACGCACAACGCCGACTCCAACGCCAAAGCGTCCAGCAATTATCTCGTATTTTGGCGGATTTACGCGATTCATCAACCAATGCTGGACTGAATCCACGCGCGCAAAAGAATCGTCATCCATTTTTAAAACGTATTTTGCCTCTGTGTGTTCAACAAGCCACAGATATGCTAATTTCAGCTTTTCAGCAAGGTGGCGGTATACGTCTATCATATCCACCACAATCACGTTAGGTTCTTTAGACAATTGTACGGTCAAAGACTCTTGCTGTGCATTGTAATGCTCGTCTATTATAGCATTCGCATTCTTCGGTTCACAGACCCAAGATTGGCGCTGGTCCGGCCTGTATGGACAATGTTTTCCAACAATGAAAAATATATTCGAATGACCATTACCCCATGTTTCACGAATGACATTTCGTCGGTCCTTGAAATCACGAGCAGTAAGTACAATAACAGCTAGTTCAATGTCAATTTTTGGAATAGTAGGCTCAGCAGTTGAAATAGCAGCCGGAACATCATTTGTAGCATTTATTACAGGAGTTTCAGACTCGTCTTTTTCAGGGGTTGGCGACGACTTAAAATGTGAAAGAGTCTCGTTATGCAGTGGAGCTCTCAACATCGTCGAATTCGGTCCCCAATACACGCGCCCATGCCAGATTTCTTTGATTTTGCGTCTGGACGGTGGGTGATGTCTTGCTACTATTAACAATATAATTGAAATAAAAGCGGCAGCCATCACAAACGTACTTTTTACAGCGTGGTTCATTTATAATTTTTAAAAATGCTATATATATACTCAAAATATGAACGGTAACAACTATTTAAGGATTTATATTTCATTACAAATGCAACGCGCACTTGTTACCGGTGGTTCTGGCCTCGTTGACAAAGCTCTTGATTTTATCCGTGCCTCCCGAAAGCGAAGTGTCCATTGGTGACGTAGTTAATGACTCTAATGCCCCATTTCGAATTTACGCCGATTGAAGCGGGCATCGCTAAAACAATCCACTGGTTCAAAAAAAATGAAGCGACCTGTCGAAAGTAACACATATAACTATTAAAGTATTTGTTTTTAGTCTATGAATGCACAAAAAATATTTCATTTTACCACTCGTATTAGTAGTTTCACATGTACTCAACCAGTGGCCCAACTCATTTCCGCGTAATGAAAATCAAAATCCAGATTTGTTCTGGTCAGGCATGTTGTTGACCGCCTTTGCTGCCCTGTCAACCCTAAAAACATCGGACAAAGAAGTTGTAATGTCACGCGACCTAACAAACGAATGGAAGGGGTTCATGCAAATCACATTTATATTGTACCATTATTATCGCGCCACATATGTATACAATGAAATACGTGTCTTCGTCTCTTGCTACGTATGGATGTCCGGCTTTGGAAACTACCTGTATTTTACAAAAAAAAATGACTTTTCGGCGACAAGAATTATATCCACACTCGTCAGAATAAATATACTCACTCTTGGCCTGATGCTCGCCAATCAAACGTCCATAATGCTTTACTACGTTGTTCCATTGCATACGGCGGCTTTCTTTCTGGTGTACGCAACGTGCTGGTTTCCACAGAGAAAACTTGCCCTACTAGGCGCCGGTCTTTTCTTAGTATTGCTTTTCGAGGTCATTAAACCACCGTGGGGACACGAAATTGAATTTAGATTTGGCCTAGACAAGTATAGCGCGTGGTGGGGTATGGTATGTGCGTATGGATACAAAAACGTGAATTACGATTTGAGGTCGGGCGTCGCAGGGTTCTTTATGTTATTCGCATGGTTTTGGGGACAGTATCATTCTCCAGACAAATACGCGTACAACCGTTGGCATCCTTATGTGTCCATTGTCCCAATCGTTGGCTATTTATTGGTACGCAACTGCCATCCGATTTTGAGGAAAACACACTCAAGCGCAATGGCGTGGGTCGGTCAAATTACTTTGGAAACGTACGTACTACAGTTTCACATTTTTATGTGTCGTAATGTACAACATATCATTGTTTTTGTGCCCGTATTTCCCGTTGTAAACTGTCTAATCACTGGTTCACTGTTCGTTGGGTTGTCATGGATGGCACGAGAGGCTACTGTCGAGATACAAAAGTTGCTGACCTGGCGTGTCTCAAAATATCAGAGCTTGCCACAACAAGAACCCGTGAAATAAAACCCACAAAACTACTTAAGTGCCTTTCGTAATCACAGATGGACTTGTATTGGTCGACGTTTGTATGTGCAATACTTATCTCCTCGTGCCTGGCTTTTCTAAACCATCGGTCCGAGACACAAAAAGCTGAGGAACAGTTGCAATTCCAGCGACACTATCTGTATGTGTATACTCTCGCATACTTTGCAGATTGGCTGAAGGGACCTTACATATATGCCTTATACGAATCGTACGGTCTTTCGGAGCACGACATTGCGATGTTATTCATCGTCGGGTTCGGAGCGTCCGGAGTATCAGGTCCATTTGTCGGCGCACTTGCTGACAAATTTGGGCGCAAAAACTGCACGTTGGCTTACTTTCTTGTGTACATTGTGTCAGCATTGTGCAAACCCTTCAACAACTTTCACGTATTGCTCCTCGGCCGTCTCCTCGGTGGCATCGGCACCTCCCTGTTGACGACTACACTCGAAAGTTGGATGGTCGCCGAACATCACAAACGCAAATATCCGCAGGCCCTGCTGGACGACACGTTCGCACTGTCCACCTTGTGCAACTCTGCGTCAGCAGTCATTGCGGGCCTCCTGGCACAATTCACAGCCGACCAATTCGGTTACTTGGCACCGTTCATCGTGGCCATCCTGCCATTATCCCTTGGATTCTATATATGTCGCGGGAGCTGGCCCGAAGACGAACAAACAACGGTAAACTCCGTGATATCCGGTTTTCAAGAGGGTCTGCGCAGCATGGACGACAACTTGTGGATTATAGGTATCACTCAATCACTATTTTTAGGGTCCATGTATACATTCGTGTTCTTGTGGACACCTGCCATGGATTCCGGAGGGGACACAAGTCCATACGGACTTATATTCGCGACTTTCATGGCCATGATATCCATCGGTTCGGGATTGTTCAAACGCGTGTCACACGTCGTCGAAAAAATTCCGTTTGTGCTTCTGCCTATCAGTGCCACGTTGCTCGGCGCCACCATCCTAGCGCTGGGCAACTCCCAACACGTGTTTATCACATTTGCACTGTTTGAAATGATGTGCGGCCTTATGTTTCCCACGTACGGGTCTTTGCGGTCCGTGTACATTCCGAACGAGTACCGCACTGTCATCATGAACATTTACAGAATACCACTGAACGTGTTCGTCGTGATTGTGCTCCTGAACAAGAAAAATATGTCTTTGGAAGTGGCTTTCGGCGTGTGTTCGTGCGCACTCATAGCAGCCACGTTCATGTGGCGCTATTTCAGACCGGATGTGAAAATTTCAGACGGTCAAGCGTACGAAAGGGGACAACAAATAGACGAAGAAGAAGATTTCGGCGACATAGAAGATTACGAATTAGACTCGAATGCATCGAACGAAAGTAATTAACATCGAATCCGCATTTAAAACCGTGAGTATTATTTCCGTCTACGTCTACGTGTATCTTATGCATTGGCCGTCAATAGCCCTCTACATGGCCAGCTCCTTTCTCATTGTCATTTTCAACAAAATTATTCTGACACAATTCCAGTTCCCATCCGTGCCTTATCTCATGTTCTGGCAATCACTCGTCTCCGCGTTCGTGTTCCGATTCAAGCTCAAACAACGCGTCAACTGTAAAATGATTGTAGTCAGTGTTCTAAATGTTGCCAACATCTTTTTCGGTCTCAACGCGGCCGGAACGCTGAACATTGCCATGTTCACGGCCCTGAGACGAGTCTCCATACTGATGACGCTCGTAGCCCAGTGGTGGTTCCTCGACAAACAATCCTCGCGGACCGTCATCGCATCCATCGCAGTCATGGTGGGCGGTTCTTTTGTCGCGGCCTTGAATGACCTCGCGTTCGATGCACAGGGTTACCTTTTCGTCATGACGAACAATCTCTTCACTGCCGCGTCGCAAATCGCCGCCAAAAAAGCAATGGATGACGGTGTCGAAAAGGAGAGTATTTTGTTCTATTCCGCTGTGGCATCCATTGTTATTTCCAGCAGTATGAGCCTGGACTTTCATCCGAGAGATTTCGCATTATGGTCGACGCCGGCCTTCCAATTCTGCTTTGTATCCTCCATCATACTCGGTATCGCCATCAATTATGGCGCGTCGTGGGTCATTGAAAAGAACGACGCACTGACTCTCGCTGTCGCAGGGTCCACAAAGTCCGCTGTCATGGGTCTTATCGTTTGTCTGGGCATGTTCGACCCCACGTACAAATTCAGCCTGTTGAACTTTGTTGGGCTGCAAATATCAGCTATCGCGTCTTTCTCCTACGTGTATTACGCCAAGAAAAAGACGCCCCCGCGGCCGCCCGATCCAGCCGAAGAAAAAGACCTGCCTATTTAAACGCACGCCTTCACTGAACTCTCATGAACGATGATACCTGGTCGCACGTCGCCTCATTTTGCGACGTCAAAACGCGCGGACGAATATACAACGCGCACAAACACATCGTCAGACAATGGAACGACCTGATTCTGTTTCACACGGGCCGTGTCATACCGCTCGGACTCTTCAAGGATGTGATTTCTGGAGAATGGGAGTTTGTGATGGCGTTTGCGCGTTTAGGCCCGCAAATGCAGCTGCGTTCCGGCAAACCCATCGCTTGCTGGTCGCCCTGGTGTTCTCCCTACCAACTGCAACTGCACGGGCGTGGCATCCGCGTCTACCTCAACGTGCACTACAACGAGGACCACGCGCGCTTCATCTTGTGGATTCGTCGCCTCGTGTGTGCCAAGCGCCAGTGCTCGCTGATGCATCTGCGTCAGCTGGTGTGCTCGCTGCGATGGACAGAGCGCTACAAAATACCCGTTCGCGAACACTCGGACACAGTGTACATTAAATACCGCCTGTTGGAGCGGCCGTTTCGCGTCAAGCTCGCGGTGCACGACTCGCACCACCCCGTGCTCGCAAGCGGATACCCTAAACTATACATACAATGTTTCGAGTTCAGAGGCATAGACATACGCAACGAGGTAGGTAAACGGATGTTGTTAACAAATGAATGAACCTTTATTCTTCTGTGTCGGCATTTTCCCCAAATCGCCGGCGCTGTTCCTGTGTAAAATTATTGATTATAAACGTGCGATTAGCGTCGTCCAACTTGTTCCACTGCCTTTGTACGAATTGACGATTCAAAACACAGTCTGGAAGCATCCCGATATACATGCGAGATTGAACAGCTTCAGAAGTATTATTTTTCGGACCAGCATGAAATGTTTCTGACAACCACATAACGATGTCACCCTTTTTGTATTCTGGATACACCATTTTGCGCCAAATCTCCTTGTCTTTTTTTTGATATTCTTTATACGTATCAGGGGCCATTATCGTCTTCGGGAGAGGCTTTGTCGGGTCAATCTCCTCTTGCTTGTAATATTTCTTTACTTGCTTGAGAGAACGGGTTGAATCGTCTTGATATTTATTCCGACCATGGTTGTGCGACTTTTGATAGTACGAGAATGCGTCTCGACATGTACTGCAACCCATCCCGCCTCCGTCGCATCCACCCACACAATCTGTAAGAGCCAAAAATGACGCAATCGGTTTATACCTCTCGCGAGGTCGAAGTTTAAGCCTGGCGTGTTCTATGTCTGAATTCACTTTTGATTTCCAAAATTCGTAATCGTAACGCTCATTTGGCGATTGATTCGACCACGGGTTTTCGTCTACATGAGGTGTTAAACCTGCTTGTTTTCTACTTGTACGCCAAGCGTTGTTTAAGCTAAGACGACTCCCTAATATTTTTATAAGATTTGTATCAGAGTCGCGTTGGATACGTAATGCTTCAAACATATAATCGAACAATCGATTCACTCTTTGGTCTATGAACAATTTATATTGCTCAGCAAATGCGTTCACTTTTCCAGCCGTACCACTTTTACCCCATCGCTTCTTCGAAGATTTTGTCCATTCGACGCCCGCGTCGAACCAATCGTCTCCGAATTGTTTGCGCGCTTGTTGTAATTGTGCATTGTACAAATCTTCAATTTCAGACTCGTGAAACCCAACTACTTCTCTGGGTATAACCACGAAACCCTTTTCTTGTAAGATTTGAGCGTACTGATGTATACCGGTTTCATCCCTTGATTTGGACTCACCTACAGATATTGAACTTTTAGACACGTATTGTTTGACGGACATCATGTAGGTACATCACAGAACTTAAATAGGTTTTTTTTTTGTCGTGTTATCTCTTGAATAAAAACGTTTTGCGACACGCCGGCGCCGCGCGAATGCAATCGTTGTTGGCAGTCCCCACCTCGTACACGATACATTTCCGCTTGGCGCGGGTCACTGCCGTGTAAAATCTTTCTCTTTTGTCACCCCACGACGACACCGACTTGACGATGACCGTATCGTACTCAGACCCCTGGGCCTTGTTCACCGTCAGCGCGTACGCCGGACGCAAATACTCGTTGTAGTCGATGGGCCCGTCGTACCGCACGATGGTGTCGGCGAAACGCACCCAAATGCTATCCCCCGTAATTTTAGACACTTTGCCAATGTCTCCGTTGGCCACCTGCAGCACCGTCTTCACCGCTTCGCCGTCGGGCTCTTCCTTGTACTTGTTGGTGACGTTGATGACACTGTCGGCCAGCGCAAAACGCCAGTTTTGGTAGCGAAACGTCTTGGTCGTCGAAACATACTCCAACTGCACCGGTTGGGACGTCACCGTGGCTGTGGGCGGATTAAAATGGTCGCGCAGACGTCTGTTCAGGGTGGCGATTTCGTTGTTGGTGTTGCACAGCACCATGGGCCGTTCGTTCGTGCGTTCGGCCACCTCGATGGCCTTGTTCACGAGTTGGTCGTCGTTTTGGTACGGCAACACCTCGAAAGACGAGGGCGACGTGTCCAAGTCTGTATTGCCGTGTCGAATCTTTTGCCCGTTGGAGGCAATGTACGAGTCGTCCTCACACCTGTAAATGCGGGTCAACTCGACGCGGGGGATGTTGGACGCACACAAATCCTTCAAGAATTGGCCCGGCCCAACCGAGGTCAGCTGCCCCGTGTCGCCCACAAATATAATCTTGTGGAACGTATGCTCGGTCAACACCTTGGCCAGAATCTCCAAATCTTGCATAGACTGTTCGTCCAGCAACAGCGTAGGGTGCACTTCCACGGATTTCGAATAGTACAGACGGTGGGTGGTGAACGCCTCGACGCCCGTAGACTCCTTCAGACGCTGCGCGGCCTTGCCCGTCGGGGCGGCGCACGTCACGGCGCCGTACAAAGATTTCACGATGTGCTGGCACACCGACGTCTTCCCCACGCCCGCGCCGCCTTGTAACACAAACAGTGGATTCTCGCACGCCTGACGCACGGCCTCGCGCTGGCGGTCGTCGAGTTGCACGCCCGCTTCGGGCATTTTGTAGCGTGGTTGTTCGCGCAAAGCCACGGCCGCAAACTCTTTCTGGACGAACTGTTCGATGTCTGCGTATTTCAGCAGCGCGACGTAATTCTCGTGCTGTACGATGGGCCACGTCGCGCCGATTCCCGCGAATCGGGCCAGAAACGCGCCGCGGGACATCCAGTAGTCGCCCGTTTTCGACATGTGACGACGAATCGCGTCGATGGCCTTGTACCGCGCGCGACGCTTGTCGTGTATCGAGATGCCCAGGTCTACTGCGGCGGCTTCGGCCATCTTGACACGGCTCGCGTGCTTGGTGGCCTTGAGGAAATCCTGGCGCGCCTGATTCTCGTAGGTAAACGAGTCGTACTCGCAGTGATAAATGATTCGAAACGGGTCTACGTGCAAAAACGCCAAAAAAACGTCCATCGGGTCGCTGTTCGGCTTCTCCATCCACTTCATGGCCGCCTGAATCTGTTCGTCGCTCATGTACTTGGATAGGGTCGGGAATTGGCTCTCCAGCGTGTTGGAGCGCTCCAGCACCGACTTGATGGACTCGTACGCGTCCGCGATTTTTTGCACGGTGGCCTTGCCCACGCCCTGGAGAGAGTTGAGTTGCGACCAGCGTTTGTGCCGAATCACGTCGAACAATTTCTTGATGGGTTTGAAATGCGACGTCAGGGCCGCGCGCACTTTCCACGGCACGCTCTGCAAGTGCAACGCGAACTGAAGCCGGTGCACGATACGCTGATGCGGTTTGCCTTTGAACCGGGTGCGCAACGTGCCGTCGTGCGTGCGCTTCTGCTGTAGGTTGCCGGTGTACACTTGTCCCGCGACGATTTGGTGGCACGGGCAGCCAAAGAAACCCGCGCACGTGCCCTGGGTGTCCGCGTTACGAAATTTGACCAGTGCCCATTCGTCTCCACGGGTCTGAATCACTTTGGTCACCTCGAGGCGCACCATGGCGGAATACACGATACATACACACTATACGCGATTCCAACTATGCGTAAATTTTGTGGGTTTTCATTTAATCGACGACGAAAAAAATAATCGCGGGCCTGCCTCAGTTTAATTTAAATTAAATTAAAACAGCCATCGACGACGAAAAAAATAATCGCGGGCCTGCCTCAGTTTAATTTAAATTAAATTAAAACAACCATCGACGACGAAAAAAATAATCGCGGGCCTGCCTCAGTTTAATTTAAATTAAATTAAAACAACCATCGACGACGAAAAAAATAATCTTTCTATGTGGTATCAAAACGTTACCTATTCCGTTGATATCTGTGCATGATGATATAGTAACATATTTGGAGATTAGGGTTGCGAGAAAGAGAAGCTGGACGAATAGGATATCGTTACGTGTGTTCACGAACCCTAATTTTGGTGCGAAAGATAACGTTGCCTGACTTCATTGATATAGTTGCAAGAGGAAATAGTTACCCTAAATGAGATTAGGGTTTTGGTGCACAGTGTGGCGGTGTTTTGCGAGTGGCGCCGTGTGATATTTGTTCGAATGTTCGAGGGTGCATTCAATGAGGAAAATGTTGCTTTGGTCTATGAAAACGTAACATGTGCGTTTGTTCTCTCGATTATGCGTGAAATTCAACGCGATGGACCGTCAGAATCCAATACTTTTTTTGTACTTAAACGGATAGTTTTGAAGCAATGTTTCCTGAGAATCGTTACCATCACTTCGCACACTATACATCTCATACCAACACGGTCCGTGTATTTCGACCCCAAACCACAACAATGATATAGTATACACATTGGTAATCGGGGACCAAGCGCAACACATACCTCAACAGAAACACAACCGGATTACGCATCTATATTCACATGACGGGTAACTATTTCACATGTCACATCAGAAACACGACATTCGAAATCGACATTTCAACAACTACGACGCGACACGAACGAGCATCTACATACCCACACATATCGTTACACAAAAATATAGTTACAACCACACATAAGCAACGATATCACAAACCACACGAACATACACAAACATAGCTGCGAAATACCCTTGCAACGATACTCGAAACACTCTCTGTAACGGATACACCGACCGGATATAGTTGTCACATAATATAGTTGCAACCCCTAAGAGTGAACGATATCCATCAATATTATGGCCCTACCGACGTCATATCTATTAACTTTTGATGATGTCCGCGAGCAACGATTCGCTGAGACCCCCAGTGATCATTTCGAGCTGTGCGACACGCGCTTCCACATCTCTCCTGCTCCGAAACGTAAATGTGAGATAAATAAATTTAAATATGACATGACTTTCAAATAAATGTTCTGATTAAACATTAAACTTTAAATGGGGCATGGCATGATGATGTGAGCTCAATGTGTTTTCGTATATGGGACATATATAGCCTAGGCTCTCGGGTTACAATTGGAAAAATGGAGTGAGAGCCAACAGAATGTGGAGTGTGAGCCAACACGTTCTTGCTTGGAATATAGCCTTGGCTCAACGCGCTTCGGTTTCACCGCGGCGCATCGACTGAACCAGTACTCCAGAAAGAAATCTCAGCGCGCGCACTGCGCCCGACCAGAACCTCGCGTTTCCTTTGTCGCATTCATGGAGCCGAGCGGCCCACCGCTTGCGCACGGGCCGACGGCGGCGGGCACTGTTCATGGCCCGTCATGTGCCCGAACGGCGAAGCGGGCGCGAGTAGGCGATGACGGCGGCGCGTCTCAGCTGCCATCGCCCGCCGACATTGTCGAAGTTCTATGCGCCGACGACAAGGTGCTCTTCGTGAACTTGACCGCACTCCGAGAGACTGCGGATGTTCCGGGTGTCCTCAAGCGTTTCTTAGGCATCGACGACGGTGGCTTTGCGCCGCCGTGTCGGGACAAGGAAGAACGACTCGACTTCGCCCGCCGGCTGGGGGTCACCCTGGGCGGCCTTGCTGCTTGCGTGGGATTCATCCTTGACCCTCACGAGCAGGGACATGACCTTACTCGGCTCGTGTCGGTGTGGAACCTGCTCGGGGGCCCGCCGGCGTCCTTCCGGCACGTGCGCCACTGCGTCGAAGAGCAGGAGCGTGCGGCGGCTGCCCGTGAGGCCCAGCAAGAACACCAGCGGCAGCTCAACCCGATGACGCCGGAGCAGGACACACTCCGCACCTACACGTGGACGGTATCATGCCACAAATCGGCCGCGGACGGGTGGAGTGCCACAGTACTCGTGCATAAAAGTGCGCGTGGTGATTGTCATCTTTACTGGCGGAAAAGGGCAAACTCGGCTGTCGGCGCGTCCTCCAGTACGTAAGGCGCAGTCGAAGCACTCGCCGTGAAAATTAAATGGGGCATGGCATGATGATGTGAGCTCGTCGCCGAAAAATGTGCCACAGGATGGACGAGTTTTATTTTATTAAAATTAAAATGATGTGCCATGCCTTTGCTCGTCGCCGAAAAATGTGCCACAGGATGGACGAGTTTTATTTAATTAAAATTAAAATGATGTGCCATCGCGAGACGAAACATCGACAGAACACATTTTTATTTTATTAAAATTAAATATTCATAGGTACATGCGTATGCTCTTCCCCTCCGCATTCTTACACTGCTCCAATCGCTGCTTCACGGCGTCTCCAATTTGGTTGTCCACAAGGAAGAGTTCGGCCAGCTTGGACTGGGGCAGGGCTTCTGCAATCTTGCTCGCACCCACATCTCCAATTTGGTTGCCCCGAAGGTAGAGTAAGATCAGCTCAGACTGGGGCAGGGCTTCCGCAATCTTGCTCGCGCCCACATCTCCAATTTCGTTGTCGTGAACGTAGATTGAGGTCAGCTTGGACTGTGGCAGGGCGTCCGCAATCGCAATCGCGCCCACATCTCCAATTTGGTGCCTCCCAAGCTCGAGTGAGGTCTCGCCATTCGCCATCTTTGCCAGTGCTTCCTCGATGAATTTGGCCTTTTGGGCAGACATCGGCGGCAGTTCCACGGTTTTACTTTCGCCGGCATCCGCCACATGCCCATGCTCAGACCTCGCATTTAAGAGCTTCACGACCTCGGTATGGCCTTGTATCTCTGCCACGGAGAGGGGGGTGTACTGCTTCAACTTTTTGTCCGTGTCGATGCCCTCTGCTTGGAGCAAGAGCTTCACGACCTCGGTGTGGCCCTTCTGGGACGCGATGAACAATGGGGTGGCTCCATCATTCTTGGCTTGATTGACTTTGATGCCTAATGCTTGGAGCAAGAGCCGCACGACCTCGGTGTGGCCATTCTGGGACGCGAAATACAATGGGGTGAACCCCTTCTTGCTGGCTCGATTGACGTCTATGCCCCTAGCGTCCTGTGCTTGGAGCAAGAGTCGCACAACCTCGGCGTGGTTATTCTCGGACGCGACGATCAACGGGGTGGCTCCAGTATTCGTGGCTTTATTGACGTCGATGCCCTCTGCTAGGATAAGCAGTCGCACGACCTCGGTGTGGCCCTCCTGGGACGCCACGAACAACGGGGTGGCTCCAGTATTCTTGGCTTGATTGACGTCGACGCGCCCTAGTTGGAGCAAGAGCTTGACGATGTCGGTGTGGCCGTTCTTGGACGCGAAGAACAATGTGGGCAAGTCGGCGCCCTCGATGGCCGAGTCGTTGCCGGTTTTACTTTCGCCGGCGGACGCCCCATGCCCATGCTCAGACCTCGCATTGTCGGCGGCCTCGATGGCCGCGGCGTTCCGGGCCAACCCGTCCCGCAGCGCCGCCTCCTCGGCCCGCAGCGCCGCCTCGAGGACGATATGCTTGGCACGGCGTTTGTGGCATCTGTAGGCACATGTCAAACGATGCACTGACCAGTGGTGTTGTTGACACACAGAGTCGCAGTAGTAGACGCCACACGGTGGCGGGCATTTCTTATTTTTGTGGTCGCGGCGCCCGCAAAAAGCACAGAGGCGCTTGCGCGTTTTGTTCTTCGTCTTCTGCATCGTGTTGGTCGTGGGTCGCGGGTCGCCGCAGTGCCGGAGTACTGGTTCACACGACCAACGCGATGTGAACCAGTACACGATGCACCGATCGGTGAAACCGAATCGGTGAAACCGAAGCGCGTTGAGTCAAGGCTATATGTACGTTTTTTGATATCCTTTATTGTGTCAGTTGGGGGGGTTGAACCCAATCACCACAATCGGTTTTAACTGAAGCTGTAACTCATCACCAATAGGGAGTTAGCATTGAGTTCGCACCAAAAGATGCAAAACAATAATTCCGCATTTTGCGTGTATGTGTGATGACAGCAAAGTACAGTAAGCGGGATTATACCTTGACGATGTATTGGAGGCTATGTACACATACATTTCTTGTGATGAGATTTGGAACAAAATCCAACAAATAAAAATAACGGGTACATCTTTCTTATTGAACGCGTTTTTTTGTACTGTCCCACTTTTTCCCTTTTTGTTGTCGAGTGTGTACATGAGAGATATTTTCTCCCCAAATGGATTATAGATATGTACCTTCGTAATATATATATTGGTAACATAACCACATATGGACAGCATACATAGTGCAGTAGTGTTCGTGCGGATTCACACGCAGTATTAATGCCCGTTTCTCTCAGAAGATGCACAGAGAAGTTCGGCCACCGGTACAGTAGCACTAGGTCATACACGAAAGGCCCTGGCCCGATGGAAAACGCTTTGCGCGCGGCCCGAAGGTTGGCGGCGTGCGCGGAAAGCCATTACTCGCGCACCCAGCAGTGGGCTGGCGCCGAAACCCCGCCCCGCGCGCCGCGGCGCGGCACTCTGGCCGCCAGTACTGATAACTCGTCTTATCGGCCCGCGCGGGCGGATAAGCACCCCTGGGAGGACGAGGCCACCGCCGAGTGGCTGGAGGACAAGTCGGTGCATACCCAGCGCGCCTACCGGCGGCACGTGGACCACCTGTGTGCCTTTCTGGAATTCCGCGGCGCGCGCTGGTACGCTGGCGTGCGGTACCTGGATTTGCTCAAGTGGCGCACGCACGTGCTCGCGAGCACCTCCAAGTCCACGCGCCAGCCTCGCGTCGCGGCCATCAAGTCGCTCTTCAAATCGCTGGCACAGGGACAGCACATCAGCACCAATCCCGCTGCACATCTTCGCATGCCGCCGCGCGTGTCCGCGACGGGCGCGACGCGCTATTTGACGTCCGCCCAAGTCGAGCGCGCGTTTGCGGCCGCGCGCGGGCCCGTCGAAGTGGGGTTGTTGGCCGCGTGCTACTACGGCATGCTGCGCAAAAACGAGGCGCGTCAACTTGGGACAAAAGATTGTACTTGGGTGACACAGCAGGATGGCACCACATTGCTCAAGTTGCATGTGTACGGTAAAGGCCGCGACGTGAAAGAACGCGACGTCGTGCTGGGCAAAGACGGCACGCGCCTACTCAAGCCGCTGGTCATGGCGACGACGGGCCATTTGTTCGTCGGGATGCGCGGTCCGTTGTCGTCCAGTGGGACGTACAAATGTATCAAGCGAGTGCTGGTCAGAGCTGGTTTGTCTGTGGCATCGCCACATTGGTTGCGACATGCAGGTGCATCGCATGCGTTTGCCAACGGTGCCTCGCTGGCCGCGTTGCGCGATATGTTGGGCCACGCGGATCTCAAGGTGACGTCGAAATATGTGCACTCGAATCCGAACAGTAACAAGGCGGCTCTGGCGCTGGACAAAAATTAATTGCAATTAAAATTCTCGAGGGCACATTTTAATTTTCCGTCGATGCTTGTCGGTCGGTGTGGACATCATCATCATATCCATGCGCACATACAGGGCCCTGTACGGTATTGTTTATGTGTGTTGAGATATAGCCTCCCTCCGGGACCCCTGATCCGTTACATCCTTCAAGTACTGAACTTTCCCACCCGTACTGTATCTACGGGTACTACTCTTATTGTAGCTACGCGCGCTCTCTTTTGACATACAGTACCGTACTTCTACAGTTAGTTGGTCACATCCCGTCAAGACTATCAAGTGCATCGGTAGCATCAGGATGGACGAGTTTTATTTAATTAAAATTAAATGGGACATGACATGGCATCGTCATGGCCTTTGGAGCCAATGGGTTAGGCGGATTTATACCTACTGTAGACGATATATTTGGTCATATTTGAGGCTATGTCCTGAACAAACTCCTGATTTTATACTGATGGCCGAGCAAGCCCGTCTATTCGCCGAGTCTTTCCACCAAGAAGTTGTCAAAGGCACCGACGCGGCGTTTCGAGACTTCCTACGCAACCGGGTGGCAGTGGGGTTCAACCCGGTCATGACGGCGTCGAAGGAAGAGGGGGGGAGAGGGTTTGACCACGCAGCGGTCATGCGGTGGGCGCAGGCCGCCAGCAGACAAGTCGCTGAGCAGTTGAGAACTGGCAGCAAACAGTTCAAGGTTGGACACCTGGGCAGCATCTGGTACGACAGCAACCTCGTGGGCGACGGGAAGACCAAATTCACGCGGGTCTGCTTGGCGCCGTTTCGACGCGAGCAGGACGGAAAGTTTGAGATGTTGCTCGACGCGACGTTTGACGAGGAGTGGTAGTCGGGACAGAATCACCCCAAAAAAATTTCTGGAAAAATGTTGCGGAATACAAATATCTTGCACTGACATACACGTCTCACGCATACATAAACATGTCCGCCCAAGCCAGCGTCCCCGCAAATGTCACGACGCCCAATGATACACTGGTTCCCTTTGTCGCCAAAATGATGGAAAAGGTGGGCTCCGGCGATTACGTCTGGTTTTGCGAGCAAGCGTTCACCGAGGCCGGCGATTTGGCACAAATTGTAGCCGATTTGACCACACAGAAAACTGACCCGAACCTCGAATGGTTCTGTCTGTATGCGCAAGACCTATTCCATTCTGCCGTGCGTCTGGCGGATGTGCTCAAGGTGCGCAAGGCGGTGAACGACTGCCTGGTCGCTGCCAAACAATCTATTGACGCGGCACGCGCTGTTCTAGACCCAGATGACGACTCAGATTCTGACTCATGCGAAGACTCAGACGATGCGACTTCAAATATGACCCCCGCGGAACAACACACCCTCGACGCGGGCAGCGATGCCGATTCGTATGAAATGAGCGACGACGCCGGGAAGCGTAAGGCGCCGCCGAATGCGGACACGCCCAGCACCGCCAAAAAAGTGAAATTGGAGAATCCCAAATAAGTTTTATACAATTGCACAAAAATACGAAAGATAAATAAATGATGGATACGAATCAGACTGAATCCTTTTTATGCTTTCACGTATATTTTGTGATGCTTTTTATGCTTCTTCCAATGCTCACGCTGGCACTGTTCGCTGCAATATCGCACGGCCATGCACGGGCACCAATTGTCCGTCCCCGGCTTGCGCGGATTCCCAATGATGTCCACGCCGGGCGTACCGTTCTTTATAATACCCAAAATGTATTTCGAATCGCAATTCGCACAACCCACTGGAATCCTGTTCTTTTTGCATGCTCTCGTAGCCCGTAGCCAAGTCGGCATGGTGTGTGCATGGCGCATGTCTCTCGGCAGCACATCGGGCGTCATATACAGTTCGCGCGTGAACAGACACAACGACTGGACGAGCATGTCGTCCGTGATGTGTGGCTGGCCCACACAACGCGTCACTAGGTCGATGGCTTGGTCTACGAGTGATTCTTCCCCTGTTTGCCTCCATTCATCCACTTTCAGGCCGGCAAGCCTGTGCATGGCACCCGGAAAGTGTTGCGCGGCAGACTTGTCCAGCCATTGGCGCGCTTCTCGGTGGGCCTGTGGCGTGCCGACGTTTTGCATGAGGTGCTTGGCCAGCGCAAACTGGTTAAAGGCGATGCCTTTCGCCGCTTTCTTTCGCAACATGGCAGTCAGTTGCCCAGGTGCGAAAGATACCGGAATATGGCTTCGACAATATGGACATCGGTGTGGGTCTTCTTGCGTCATTGTACCGTCCGGGTGCAAGACAAGCTTGGTCTTTGTCCCGAACGACATTCGGAATTGCAGAGCACACTGGCGGTCGGGATTGCCTTCCTCCCAGCAGATGAAACCGTTGCAGCACGGGAAGACCATGCCTTTGTCCGAGTGAGTTTGACAAATGCCACAAAATAATGTTTCGAGTGGTGTCCTAAACCTGTCCGTGCTTGGCTGAGCAAGGGCTTCACGCTGTCCTGCCAGATGGTCAGTGACGCGCTGGAAGGAGAGATAGCACGTGTCGCAGCACTTTCCTTCCCTGACCGGGGCGGCGTCGTGCCCGCTGCCTTTGATTTCGGCGCCGCACACGACGCACGGGGGCGACAGCGCGTGTGCGTCTTCCTGACCGGACATGTGGAAAGAAATGGAAACCTCAGTTTTTTCAATACGAATCGATTGAAACCGCGCCGAAAGAACGTAGACACATTGATGAGCGCATTTTACATATTGGGCTCAATTCATGTTAATTAAAGCTGTAACCCACTTCACTGTGCGGAATTACTATTGGGTTTGTGACAAAAGAAACCAAATATCCGCTTGGGAGACGAATCCGGTGACACCGACAGTAGTGCTACAGTAGCTACTCTGTACAGTAGCTACTGTAGCACTACTGAATACAGTTACTCAGGTGTCCGATATCAGATTTCAGCACGACCTTCGTTTTTGACTATGTCGGGCGTTGATGTCGTTCCGGAGCCCCGGCTTGGCCTGGAGGCGGGCCATCCTCCTTTTCCCGACGGCGAGCAAGCGTTTCATTACAAGCAAGGCAATGTGACCTTCGACTGGACCGTGCGCGGAATCAACGGTCTCTTAGACTGCAGCGACCTTGTGGCAAAAGAGACACAGTTTAATATGCAGGTTTCGGCCGAGCATCTGCAGAAATGTGCCTGCATCTATGTCAAAGATGCTATACGCAATGCGGGGGGAGAGTGTCCCGCCGGCCGCGCCAGACTTGCCACGTGTCTCCAAACTTACAAAGATGTGATAGATGCGTCGGACGAGGATTCCGATTCTGGTTCCGATTCTGGTTCCGATTCTGGTTCCGATTCTGGTTCCGATACTGATTCCGATTCCGAAGACAAATCGAAGAACGATAGCAAATCGAAGAAAGATAGCAAATCGAAGAAGCATAAGCGCAAAGCAGCCGATGGCGTTCAAAATGACCAGAAGAAGAAGCGCGCAAAGCACGGCGATGCAAGTTCCTCCTCGTCGAGCAGCTCCGCCGCTGTTTTTCAGTCCAAAAACTGGCTGACCACGATGGCAGAAGAAGTATGCGACAGTATTTGGAAAAAAGGCCCTGGCTCAGGTGACGATATGGACAAAGTTGTGTCCGATGCTGTCATGGTTCACAAAGCAGCCGTGGAAGCGGCGTTGGCCAAGGTAGTTGCCAAAGTCGGAGTTATCCTCCATAAAGCGGCCGTCGATGCGCCCCGTATGCTGCCCGACGCCGCCGCCACCGCTATCATGGCCGACATTTCAAGCGAAAACATGACGGGCCCCATCATCATTCAGATGTTTGAAAAACTTTCAGAGATGGTGAAAACTCGTATACAGGAACGCTTATCCCGGTGGGCCGGATTCGTCACCACCCAGTCAAGCCAGTAGCAGGCACGCGGGTCTTCATTTGCGCAAGTCTTCAACTCCGTACGTCGTCGCCATATTACGTTTTTCCCAACATCTCGCAACATATATGAGCCTCATACGTATTATAAATAAATATTTCGGTATGACACACACATACATGTCGATGTCATGTATTTGATGATATATAACAAATAAATTATATAAAATGTGTTATTATACGTTGTACATGATGTATTTAGGCCACCGGGTGTTTGCTCGTGTGAGCGCACGCAATACAATTGCACGCCCAGTACGACTTCGTACAGTTCGAGCACTTCTTTGTGGCCATTTTCATATGCGACACACCACAAATGACTCGGTTCCAAGTACCTTTCGACTGTACCGACAAGGTACCCAACGATTGTTCCCGATGCATTTACAACGATTCTTGTCAGTTGCCGCCCTACCCAGTACTGGTTCTCTGCAGGCATCGCCATTTTCAGCACGGCGTCACTCGCGTCGGGGTGGATGCGAGAAATGAGTATTGGGGGCGCTGCGTCCTCCTGCGCCGCCGCCGACGCGTGCTGGCTTCGCGAACGCACATGTTGTGCCTGTGATTCGTATCGCCTCAACCCATTTTGCCTTGCTATCCAATCGAACACAAGCTGGAGCACATAGGGGTCGCCCGCGCTGGCGACACACAAGTGGCATGCTTTCGACTGTATTACGTTGAAAAACTCCGTGCGTGCGGGCCCCCTGTATACGTTCAACCCTGGCAACAATTTGAGTTGTTCCAGCCAATCGCTCGCTCCTTTTTGAACATGCGAAATCCTGGTACTACTTGGAATAGCACATTTGGTCTCACTCCTCAACCATTTGATGCGCCGGTTCCAGTTGGTTGCAAACGGGTCTACTACCGTCACATCATTGATACGCATGTGTGTCTGTAGGCCTTTGATAAACGCCGGGAATCCGTTTCCGTTGCGCTGCGTCATGCCCACGCCTACGAATACTAAGTGAATATCCATGTCTTCTTGAAATCGTCTGTCGACGAAGTCCCATGCTGCCTCGGTGTGCCTGTGTGTATTGTTTCGCTGCGGAATGTCGTTCCCCACGAGCGTGCCGTGGAAAGAGAACTGATGCGGGAAATCCCACGTGATGTTTAGCGTCACCACGGCAAAACGCACGGGCATTCCGTTCACACTCGCATTCCGCTCCAGCGCCCCTGCAAGGTCAGCGACAAGTGCATCGTTTCCAAAGTGGTGCATTTGTTTGGCCCTGTCTCGGATTCTACACAATTGTTTTTTGAAGAAACCCTGCGTGCCGGCACCGAGTACGAGGAGCACGTTTGCGTGGGGGAGTACGAACAAACCACGCGATTCGTCAGGCAGTTGACCGAGCTTCACGAGAGACGCCGCGTCCGCAAAACGCGGCGCGGAGAAGAGGGCACGAGGTTGGCTCATGCTCCAACAAAAAGAATTCGCAGAATGGAATCCAAATCGAAATGTCTGATTCGTGGAAATCTCTGGGTCGGAAGCGCTGTACTACGTTCACTGCTGATGGCCTTCCGCGAAGAGGCGCTTGTACGGACGCTGCGCTTCATTCGTCTTGGGCGGCATCGCGTTGGTCGTGCGTCGGCGTCGGCGTGGAGTCGCCGCGCCTCGCGCGGGTCGCAGTTAGCGCGGAGGATGAGTTTTGGGAAACCGAAGCCGCCGCGGTTCATGTAATTTGGCTTGGGGCCTGAGGTCAGTCCGCGCCGGTCAGTCCGGTTCATGTAATTTGGCTTGGGCCCTGACAACTGCCGCGCGAAAGGTCATCCGCGCCTGGCTCGTCGGTTACATCTTTCAGGCATCTTTTGATTTTTTTTTCGTACCACAAAACGTATAAAACGCGTTGATACTTTCACCCAAAATGGACTTTATATATTTACCTTACATTGGTACCCCAGGATAAATGTAATCATGCAAGGACGCTATTGGCAGTGTTTTCTTACACCATTCATACCGTACCATGCAGAGAGTATAACCAAGCTATACCTATGAACTAAAATAATTATGAAGAAAATGAAAAGCGTTAAACATTCTCAATAAATAAGCGGACGCTCATCAAGGTTTAATTCTACCAGATTATTGGTGTGGAGAACCTTGTCGGCTTGAACACGCGTGGATTTTGAGCAAAAACTCCTAGTTCAGAGCCAGGCTATATCTCAGGAGGTCTTTGGAATATCCTTTTGCTGTGAGACGTTACTGTGGATTCTGGGCGGGGAACTACGGACACTTGCTATCTCCGATGTCCGATAACAAGAAGCGCAAGCGCGAGGACAACGCGGTCGCCGACGCAGCTGCAGACGCGGGCGCGGACGCCACAGACACCAAGAAGCAGAAGAGCGCCACCGCGCTCGCCGACGCAGCTGCAGGCGCGGGCGCGGACGCCACAGACACCGAGAAGCAGAATATCGCCGCCGCGCTCGCCGCCGCAGCTGCAGCGTGGAACAACGATGAACGTGACGGGGATGTCGAGGCGTACGCGCGCGCCTCAACTGATTGTCAGTTTTTGCTGGGCAACATGCTGGAGAAATTCAAGAACGTGCGCTGGGACCGGCGGTATATTCGCGGACAAATGCGCCGCAGGAATTTTCGCCGGTACGAGAACGACGTGCTGCTCGAAAAATCCCTCGAGACTCTTCGCGACTTTTTCCACGATTGTATACACGACGTTGCGAATGCACAGCATGCACTGGATGTGATGACGACGGCCGCGCCTCCCCCCATCGTCTTCGAAAAATCCGACAGATGTTCGGCTGGGTTCCGGCGCGAGAACGAAGAACTCGTCGAGAAAGAGATACGCCGCCTGTTAGCTGCGAAGGCACGTATCGCGAAGTGGGAGGCGGCAAACATAGGGGAAAAATGATTTTTTTTCAACATATTGACAATATCATAATACCGTAATAATAATAATACATAATACATATAATATAATATATATATTATTTGAAGGTCAGCGGTATTATATTATACACACAATGTTGAAGCTGTATTCAATCCGTTCAGGTTCTCCGCCGCTTGGAGGCTGGCGCCGCTGCGTCACCGTTGCGCGTTCGTGAGGCACTAGAAGAAGAAGAGCTTGATGCACTGGAGCTCGACGAACTACTTGAGGAACTTGATGCCTGTTGCTGTTCAGCTTTCTGAATTTTGCGAAGCGATTTTAGGAACTCGTTCACACTTATTTCGTGATGGAGTTCGTGGTTGTTTCGTATATACTCATGTAGGCCTCGCGCGTAATGACCGAAGCATAGTTTGAGCGGCAACGTCCGTTGAGCCTCTGGCAGCAGGTTATACATCTGTTGCAAATTACGGCCGAGGCCATAATGGTCAAAGGTGTCCACTTCTTTATCCCAAATCCTCAATGCGTTTTCGTGGATCTCATGTAGTTGTTCATATGAAACTTGATGGTCACACATGGCGTGCACGAGAACTTGCTTATCGGTCGGCGAGATATCAACGCAGGTTGCATGCTCGCCCTTGAGGAGAATCGTCAGATGTGCGTCTAAATGAGACATACTAAGCGATGTTTGCATCCTCTCATCTTTTTTTCCTTCAACCCACAATCCTGCATACACAGTGTCTTTGCCTCTTGTCAACACCCCATGTCCATGGCGTTTGTCGCGCTTCCATGCGCCGTAATAGACGGTTCCGTCCGCATATTTCATGGAGCCTTGGCCCGAACGTTTGCCGCCTTTGAAGGCGCCGGTGTACTTCGCTAAATGTGCGCTAGGAAACTCTGTGTGGTAGGTCATGGTTCCTTGGCGAATACTGCCATTCTTAAAAAACCCAGTGAAAACCTTTCCACTAGCAAACTTGATATACCCATTCCCATGGCGTCTGCCGCGCATAAACTGCCCACGATATACGTCACCCTTTGCACTGTGCTCTTCACCCTGTCCGTGTTTCATATTCCAAAGCCAATAGCCGTCGTAAGACTTTCCGCATGGGTATGTCTTTTTGCCACGGTGCGCGGCATCATCTTTATACTGACCCTCAAACACAGAACCAGTATGTTTTGTAAATCTGCCTTGACCATGCTTCAAATCGTATCGAAAGCCGCCTGCGTAAACGTCACCGTTCCGAAACGTCATGGTGCCTTGACCATGCATCATGTCGTGCCACCACTGTCCGTCGTACGTTGCCACCGGGCCGGTCGCCCAAGTGCACACGCCGGTTCCGTGCCGTTCGTTTTGGGCATTGCGTTCACCTTCGTACTCAAATTCGCCCTGATCTACTGGTGAGTGCATCACCGTGCCATGCTCATCAGATTCCACGCCAGCGTCCGGGTCGACATGGTCGCTCTCACTTCCGGACGCGGTATCGCTCGCACCCGCCGGCGGGTTCGCTTGGGCCGCCTGAGCGCTCATCCTCGAGTCCTGCGAACTTTGAAAGCGCGCAACAGCAAGGCAGCGCGACAGAATCAGTTATTCTCAACGCGAGGCCAGATTTGGTGTGTGGTGAATCATCTGTGGTTACTTTTACAAGTCTAATTCTCATGCAGTAGTGCTACAGTATATACAGTACTGATGTAAGTTATAGCCTTGGTCTACGAGGTTCAGCAAACGTCTTAGAGGGAGGAGACACTCTCGAAGCCGAGTCTTTTTCTCATCTTCGCGTTGTCGTCGCAAGCTCCTCCAGACTCGATGAAAAAAAAGAAGAAATTGTATGATTGACAACTTTGCTAAAATCTTCTTATCCTGTAATGCACTCTCGAAGGTTTCTCTCGTCCTGAACACACGATTTACGTGCAGCCCCAGCGGACCCCTAATTACGCATTTAGGTCTATATATCCCACTTTAAGATAGTTCACCGTTAGGTGGGATATAGCTTTGCGAAAACAAGCCTGTTGCACCGGATGAAACCAAACCCCGCCAAATCCAAATTTGGCGTCTTGGTAAGCCCCCATTTCTTAAGCTATACCTCATACAATCCGCAAAATATGCCTGAAAGATGAGATATAGACCTAAATGCGTAATTAGGGGTCCGCTGGGGCTGCACGTAAATCGTGTGTTCAGGTTGGGAGTGCTGTAATGCCGATTGATCTTTCTCTCATCGCTGAGTACCCCTATGGATACATTTTAGCATCAGTTATAGCCTTTATTCCCAAAAATGTGATGTAAGTTATAGCCTTTGTTCCCAAATTTCAGCTCACTCTCGAAGCCGAGTCTTTGGGAATGGAGTGTCAGCACGTGAGCGTGTCGCACGTGAGTTATAGCCTTGATAGTCAGCGCGACCTAGGGGCCCCCTGTAAAATGCCGCACAATTGTGCACTACTGGCTAGCCAGTAGATTTAATTATTCAAGTGGCTGCAGCACATCCAACGCGGCGTCAGGAAAACTACTTGTCTACTCACGCTTCCACAAGCGAGAACTAACCAGCAGTTTTTGCATCGCCGACGCCGCGGTGCGCAAAGTTTTCTTGCCATGCCGGGCCGTACCCGGAGCGGGCGACGGCGCAATTGCTGTTAAAACTTTGACTCGAACTACTGTACACTTGATCTGAAAAAAACTGAAACAGTCGTTGAAGCCATGGCATCCGCCGGTTCATCTGCGCATGCTAGCGCCGCCGCGCGTAATAACACGCGTGGAAATGGAGAGGCGAAGGCACAGAAGCGTGGTGGCGCGTCGCGTGTCGCGCCGGCCTTCTTCTACAATGGTATACGCCCCGGACAGGAACCTGCCAGCATGATTTTGTGGTGGCGAGGAGTCTTCAGTTGTCTGGAACAAAAACAGGTCGAGGAGCTGCGATTCGAGTGTGTTTTATTTGCGCGGGCGGCCAAGCCGCGCTTTCCCCTGTGGGTTCTCGTACGCGCGGGCGCTCCGCGGCAACAGCACGTGTACCCGACTCTGATGGCGGCTTTGGAAGCGTTTGTCAGGTACAGACAGAAAAACGCCACGGGTTTCGTAGATACCAAACCAGAAAAAGCCCAGGTTTATGACCACACACGGGCTTTCCATATTGTGGTAGACGAAAGCGTGGACAACAAAGTTCCAGTGAAATGCCGTCCACACGAAGTGCGGTGGGAGCCCCTGGTCGCTGTGCCCGGACGACATTTGCCCGCCGCCGGACAGCTTGTATACGCAAATCTGTGTAGCAATTGCTTTCGGGGATTGGATGGCATCAAAGATGCTGACATGAATTATCGCTTCGATGGTGATATTATATGTGCTTCCACTCGGGCTACATACTCTGCCGACGGAACATACACCGTCGATACGACCTGTGTCGCCGACAACGCATTCAAGTTCTGTTCGCACCTGACTGCGGCGAATTTAGAGCGGTACACCGCAGACAGAATTGGCGGCCACATGTTCGAAAATTGTCGTCAGCTCGAATCTGTGCGAATGAGTGCAAACATTCTACGAATTGGGCACCAGGCTTTCTGGTATTGTGATGCCTTGAAGCATATTCGCCTGGACGCCGTCGCCGTCATCGAAAAAGGCGCGTTTGTAAATACGCAATGTTTACAGCACGTCACGTTCGGCCCACCGCTGGCGCGCATCGACCCGGGTGCGTTTACCGAATCAGGTCTTCTAACTCTGTACCTGCCACATAACCACATAGTCGGTATATTGGAAGTGCACGAAGAGGCGTTTTCGTATTGTGAATCCTTGCACAGCGTGTTTGTGCCGACCGACACGATGCTGGGCCCGAGTGTTTTCCGCGGCGCAGGTGTGCGAAATGTTCGCTTCGGACACAATGTCATTGTCGGCGACAGATGCTTTATTCGGACACATGTCACACATGTTGCATTCACGATAGCTGTCATCGGATGCCATGCGTTTGCGAAAACGCCTCTGCAATCGCTCGCCATCTGGGAATCGGCCGACATTGGCGCGCACGCGTTTGCGGAACTCGCCCAGTTGGAGACCGTGACCCTGGGACAGACGAAAAACATCGGCGACGGCGCTTTCTACCACACGGGTATTACAAGGCTGACTATCGTTGGTCAAGGTGGTATATGGGGCAAATCATGTTTTGAGAATTGCGAATACCTGATATATATAAAATTGCCGATGTCTGCCGTTATTCCGGAGCGCATGTTCGCGGGATGTGTCAATTTAAAGTCCGTCGACAGTATCGATGAGCATGGGATTCCGTACGATTCCAGCGCAAACCTGTGCGACATCGTCGTGGCCGATTACGCTTTCGCAAATTGTGGAGATCTATCTCGCTTGAACGTTCCAAACATATATTATGAGAATTCTGACATTGCAATATCGGCATTTATGGGGACTGATTTCATGTCGCGCATTACATTTACAATGTGATGTTTGAAGTTTTCCCAGTAGCCAATCTTTGCGCGAATTTTTTTTGGGTCGACATGCCAATCTTTCCGCGCAATGTGTGCAGCCCATCTTTCCGCGCAATATTTGTGGGTCTCGGTCAGACGTTTTAAGAAATGTAGCACATATTTCGATATAACTTTGGATGTCATATTTTGAGTTGTGAAAGATGACGAAACGACCATTGGATGCAGATATAGATGTGCAGAGCAAGAAAGTGTGTCTGCATCCCGAGTTGGAGGCGATGAAAGCGACGTTGGAAAGTTTGTTGAAGACGGCCGACGAACATCACGAGGAAGCGCGTATCGGCGCGATTGACCACGCTTCGGAATTGGAAGAGAAATGGACTGAATGTACTGTCTGCAGGGACAACATGACGAAAGAATTTGAGAAAGTATCCAACGAACTTGAAGCAGCTTGCACATATGTGGAGACGTTTGAGAGCAGCGATACGGTGTGCATGTTGAAGAAGGCGAGCGAGAGCAAGGTGGTACACACGCTGGTGGAAGACCACGCTAAGATTCTGGACACGCTTGTGAAATTACGAAGCTTGAAATCTCGTCTGCAGGATTCCAAATGTACTTTGGAAGGCGAATTGCAACAGCAAACAGAAAAGTGTGAACAACTCAAGACCGAATTGGCGACCGCGGAAGCGCGTGTGGAATCCATCACGAAGTTGCGATGAAAACGACGCGACTGCTACACCGGAATCGCATCGCACTCAGCGTATTTCTCGGATTTGCCTTCCAGGGTCGCCTCAACATCTCGGCGACAATCGATATCACCTATTTGCGATGATTCTAATATGTCACCATATATGTCATCTTGCGAAGCATACCATCGCGCCAATGCGCGGTTGCGCTTTGCGCTGTACCAAGCGAAAAAGGATTGCCACACGACGCACACGAGGGTGGATACGCCCAAGAGGATGACGCCCAATGCGCCCCATTGATCCATGCGGAATACTCGTCATTCGTCGCGCAATATATACTCGCAATAAAACTAAAGTTTTCATTTATACTTAACACCGAAGGTTTACATAAAAACATACATGTTGTGACATGTGATATGTATGTGAGACGAGAAATGATTTGTGACGAGAAATCATTTGCGACGAGAAATCATTTGCGACGAGAAATTATGTATGAAAGGGATAGAAATGGATGCGTGGTTTTTGGTGTGCCTTCGACGCTGTCTGCAAAGCAGAGGCCGGTGGGTGGGTATTCGGTGTAACACATACAGAGGAACGGGAGAAAGTTATCTACGTATGGAGGGTGAAAAAAGTTTACATAAGGCAACAGCGAATAACAGTACGTATGTATCTACTGCAAGACTTGTGGGTAGACATATTATATATCATTCGAAGAACAGAAGGGCAAAAAAATGAAGCACGGGAAAGACATTCGTCAGTGGCCTGAACGCGTGTCGTATGGGCGCGATGTATGGTGGGTGGATAGGGCTGCGTGCGCAGACTCCGTTTAGTTGTCGACGCTATACGACATAGCAGTCACAACGATTTTCCTGCAGACGAGGTTCTTAAACTCGTTGGCGAAGTGTTGTTGCTGCACGGTAAAGCTCGGAGACGTGAGAACCGCGTGGCGAATCAGCACGAGCATGGCTGACTCGTGCTGCGCGCCACCGCCCCCGAAGCTGGCCAGGCGGCCCTCGACGTAGGTCTGGAACTTGGCGGCGCCAAAGTTTTTCATAGTGGCTATCGTCACATTCGCATTCGACAACAACACGTTGAAGCTGCTTAGGAACTCGATGCCCCAGGACTCCAAGGTCTGGTCGTCGACAGCGACCGAGACGTGAGTGGGGTCGTAGACTTCGGGCGTGGGCGGGCTTCCTGGGCTACCTGGGCTACCCGGCAGCATCGGTATCGAAGCCACCGAAGAGGGGGGAGTGTTTGCAGACATGAGGGAAAAATCAAAAAAAAAAGCCGCGACAAAGGGAAACGAGTGGTCTCAAAATAACAGAGTGGAAACAGGGGCGGACAGGAAAAAAAGCACTTCTATTTACCAGAAGGTTCATTACGGTAATTAAGTTTGTGATGAGAACAAATTTAAGAACATTCAAGAATTATTTTCTCACATTTACTGTACATTTTGTTCTCATCACAAACTTAGCGGGTTCAATCTAAATACTGTAGTGCTACTGTATACGCACCGAACCGTACCATGGTGAAACAGCGGTGATTGTACTGTAATAATAAATTTAAAAAAAAGTAGTCTGACTCAATATCTATTTATAGGATATATATCATGTCGAATTTAAATGTGTTGTGTTCTTCGACGTAACTAATTACCAGTTTTCTGTATTTAATCATAACCGGTAAGTTCTGGTTATAGTGTGGGTATTGTGAGTTAGGACTGGACTGACCGAATGATAAAGATTTATTATTATTTTAACAGTGTTTATCAATCAATGTAACGAGAGGTAACGAGAGTTTAAGTATGCCGCACACATTGTGTGTGCGGCATTTTTTGACGTTTTCGATGGGCGTCAGTCCAAAATCTCCAATCGAGGCGTTAAATGAGTCGACAGTCCCGCAATCGCCAATCGAGGCGTTTTGCTTTCCACAAGGTGACGCCGTCATAGTGAAAACATAGCACTTTTTTCCAGGTGAGTTTTTTATGCGTATTGGAAAAGGGGGGGCATTTCTTACATCAACCGCAAAATGGAACTTTCGTAACCGGTCTCTGTGTCGTTGGATGTATAGACTCGTATAAAAAAGCAGATGAGAATATGACGAGGATGACGTGAGGAAGCAGATGATAATATATATTTATTTATTATATGGAGAATGGCGTGAGGATGGCGTGAAGCACGGTGCTCGTATCCAAAACTCAGCACGAGCTCGACGGGAAAATTTAAATAATGTTTTCTTTCTGCAAGTTGATTTGACGTATTAACGAAGCCTTAATACCAAGTGCAATGTCGCTTCCTTCTGTATATTGTAATCTGATAGCGTTCTGCCGTCTTCAAGCTGCTTTCCAGCGAAGATTAGACGCTGTTGGTCGGGCGGAATGCCCTCTTTGTCTTGAATTTTAGTCTTGACTGTTTCAATCGTGTCAGAGGGTTCCACGTCCAAGGTGATGGTTTTTCCGGTGAGCGTTTTGACGAATATCTGCATCTTTTGGCAATGGGGATATGTCCTAAATAGTGTTGCCCGTCAAAATGCGGAGGTAAAGAAGCACTAATGTGTTTCGTGAAGTTGTTGCTACACAATCGTCAACTGTTTGACGCTATAAAAGTATGTGTACAGAGGTCATCGTATGTACCACAATTTCCTGCACACCGAACCAAAAAAAATGGTAAAGTGTCCCAATTGCTCGAAGAATCTGTTATTCGTGATTTTACCCTAACGTCATCTCATCATTTGTATGAACGTCGTCTTGTACTTCTGCGCACGCGCGCCTTTTTGGCTGGGCGTTGTTTTGTAACCCAGAACATTTCCGAAATATGAGTCGGATGCGTTCGCAGAACTGTTTGGCGCGCATCCAGCACGTCATCAGCTCCCTCCGTGGCCTTGAGTGCTTCGTACCCTGTTTGCAATAGTGATATGTCCATGGTTTTGCGACATGGGCGATTACTGTCCGCGAATATAAGTTTGCCATTCTTATGTCCGATGCAACATACGTTGTGCCCATACCGCCCCCTGACGAATGTTGCACCACTAAATGTCATATTTTGGATGTTTAGAACGAGTACCTTTTCACCGGCGTCGAGTTTCTCCACGACAGAGGCCGGTGAGTATTCGTTGGCTTGCTCGGTGGTAAAGTAGACACCCATGTCCGGGAACACTTGGCCAAATTCCTCCGTACTCTTTTCGAGACGCTCGCCAGACATTAAACACAGAGACAGAAAATCGCGACGGAACACGCGTCTTTCTTTTTCATTGAATTTCCGGCCTGCGACCGTTTCCGCGGCAATGCGCAAGCAATAATATCCACAATCGTTCTCGCCTTGTTGGTAACAGAAAGGTGGCCCACTCGCTGCTTTTTTCCTTCTTGGTTCCGAGGCTATAAATTGTCTCAACATAGAGTGTAATCTGTAATCTGTAAATACAACAAACTTATACTGCTTATTTTAAATCTCGGGGTATTTAAAGATAAGGTGGACATTTAGAAATGTTTTCGACGCACGCTGTTCGGGGCGCCGCCGCCGCGTCCTCCGAAACCGACTCTGCAAAGATAACGCGACTTTCTTCGGAATTGACGGCGGGTATGGCGGCCGTAGAATCTCAGTTGGGGGACATTCGCGCCCTTTACGCAATGATACAAAAGCATGCAGCTGAAACGCAGAGCGAAATCGCAGCGGCTGATGAATGGTGGACGGCATATTACTTGGCACGATTGGAAGAGGACGTGTCAAAATTGGCAACTTTGCGCGAGTCGTTGGAGGACGTGGATACCACACATCCCTATTGTCTGGGATGCAACGGCCAAGACGGGTTTCAGCTGAACCAGCAGGCACACACCTGTATTCGCTGCGACAGTAGCTCGGACGAGCGTAGTGGTTCGGACGGCGATTAAGTTTCGCGCTGGAGCACCCATGACCGAAATTCGCTTTCGCGATTCGACTGTATTTATAGAGCCATACATATAGCATCGATGTTCAAGCAGTTTCAACCTACCGAACCAAAACGTCCTTGCAAGTACGGATGCAAGGACGCGACCGGAGAGCCTGTCATGAATGGCAATGCAGCCAAAAAGTGCAAGAAATGCAAGCAGCGTTTGCTGGATGGTGACCGTTCATCCGCTGCTGCAGCCTCGTCGCGCTCGCCCATTCTGGTCGCAGAATCGCCCATTCTGGTCGCAGAAAACAGAGCATTGAAAGCAGAAGTCGAGTCTCTCAAACAAGCGAGTGCGGCTCTGCAACGGGTCGAACCCAGTCCCATGGATATTCCCGACGACATTTCGGACATTGCACCGCAAGAGGGTCAGCCGTCGAATGCTGATTTATTCTCTGATATGGATTTGTCGGGGATGATTCGTGGCGATTCGTGGAAACCCTGGGACGAGAAAGACGTCTGGGGTAAACTGGGCGAGTTGATTGAAAAATTGGGCGCATTGGACGGCGACAAGATACGGGCCACACTCGACGTGATGAACGAACTTATCGATTCAGGCAAAAGTGTCGAGGAACTCATGAACATGTCCGCGGAGTTGGTCGTGTAGATGAGCACCTACAAACAAAGAAACGCATAAATCTTAATTTTCCTCTGTATAACAAATCCGGCACACCGCTTGGTATGTAGACTTGACTGATATTGTCTGCGTTTCGCTTGAGACGCGTTTGGTGAAAGAGGCAGGGCGTCCGGGGTGTGCGCAGCGTTTACACAATGCTCGTTGAAAGTCGACTGTGTCGGCCACGGGAATGAGGTCGAGCATTTCGCCGAATGGATGTCGACGATAGTCTCCCGAGAGGCCGGCGACAATCACGTGTTTGTTGTGCTTTTCCACCATGAGCATGACGGCCGTCTTGAGATTCGTAAAGAACTGTGCCTCGTCGATGGCTATCGTGTCGTACGGTACCGTGTTGACCAGCAGCAAGTCGTCGGTCTTGACAGCCGCAAGGGTTTTACCGTCGTGCGTTTGTATGAAATCGCCTTGCACGCGCGTATCGTGCGCGTGGTTGATGACCAGACAGCGCATGCCGATGCTCTGCACCCGCTTGACGCGCCGAATCAGCTCCGTAGATTTGCCAGAGTACATAGAACCTAGTATAACTTCGAGTGACATGTGTAACAAAAAAAAATGACGTTTATAGTTAAATTATGGGTTTATTTCTAAGCGCGTTCGTCGTACGGGTCGACTTCGACATACATGTCAAGGTGGTCTCGTTCTTCGGTAGCCGTTTGGACCTGTTTAAGGTACGCAAGAGCCGGGTGCTGGGCCTCGTAGACCTCTGTCTGAGTGTTCTCCATCTCTTCGATTTGCTTTTCAACAACTTCGGTAGCAACCATACTGGTGTTCTTTTGAAGACGGGACATAATTCCAACATGTGGTAGGCGTTTATATAGTGTTGTTTTTTTAATCGAGTATATAACATTTCACAATGTGTACACATGTATCGCCAAATGAACGAGGAAATTGAGCGTGTTCCGTGGACGGTCAAAACATTGTTGTGTTTAAGCTTTGTCTCGACTCTATTGCTCATCGTAATGTTGTGTATGTTGTTCGCGTTCGTGGCAAACTTTAGAACTTTACTGGTGGATGCTTCGGCTACCCTCGGAGATATGAAACGAGTCTTGCCGGACGTTCAACATTCTATACATATCTTGAACAAATTGTGTAACCATAATCCGGATATGTGCTAAGCAAACGGCGATATCGCAATTGTTGTGGGCGTCACGTGTTCCCAAGCGAAAGGCGAACCTTGACAATTGACTACGTACAACTTGTGTCTGCACAGCGTTCTTGCTGCGTGGATGTCGAAAGGTTTTGTAGTTTCAGAACATATATACACGCCTACGTCTACCGGCGTGATGAGATAACGTGGGGTAATTACAGATGCATTTTCTCCTACTCTGAATTGCAATGTAAAATATTCTTCACACAGTGCGACTCTCGGCTCTTTGACCAGTGCGCGTTGTGTCAAGGTTCTGATACGTGTTGGATATCGAATCCAACGTCTACCGGTATCAATATCCAGTGGTGTTTTAGAGTCGGAAAAGCACTGTATAGTGGGGTATTTCAAGCTGTGTACAAAGGCCAAGACGTCGTCGGTGTCTACCATGGTCACGTTATTGGTCTTGAAATGATGGCCCACCTCGCACTGAAAAGAGGCGTCTTTCATTTGTTTGAATATTTGGCCTCGTCCGGACGAATATTGGTCTAATCGTCCCACACACATGTAAGAGACAGGATACGTGCCAATAAGTGTTAACCACGCGTCAATGCCCCATCTGTGTGCCCAAGGCACGGCTACATCTTGACCTTTGGCCAGTGTTTTTATTCCAGGTAGTCCCATCTCGGTTCTATAACGCTCGTCAAATGGAGGGTTGACCATGTAGATGTCTACCGAGACGAAGCATTTAAGCGCAAACGCTTCTTCCAGGGTGTTCACGACACTTTTTCTCCCTACTAATGCTTTAAGACAGGGAGTGCCGAGCCACAGTCGACAGTTTGCAGGCACCATCGCATTTCGTAAAGTGCGTGTCTGGTCTATTTCGAACTGTGTGGTCCACATGTTTTGGTAGAACTGAAGACCGTGTATATTTTCACCAGGCGATTCTAGGGCTGCTGTGCAATATCGCGTGTCTCTTTGCCATTGCATCCGGTCTGAGAACCCCTGTTTGTCGCTGTACGGGGGTTCTGACAATGCTCTGAGCATTTTCTGAATCGAATCCCATGCTTTTTGTTCGTTGTACATCAGAAACGGCAAACAAGCGGGTGAACCTCGCATACAAATAGATTCTGGATTACGTACCAAGCATTGGAACACATCGCGTATGTTCATGTTGCAGATACGCTTGTATGGGTACAGGATTGAAATGATCCACGTGGCCTGGTCCTGGTATGCATACTCAGCCCGTACAAGGTACTGCTCTTTGGTGTATTCTGGGGGTCCGAGTGTGCCGGCAGCAATTTTCTTGGCCGCTGCCGAGACCGGTGCGCGATTTTTGTTGCGCAGCATACGCATCCCTAAAATCGACACAATATCGCCATTTTTTTTCATATTCAGCTCGTAGGCGATGTTTGCGTGATGGCATGGTAGCCAACCAATAGCGCGCGTCTTGTTTTTCTTTTCATCTACCAACACAAATTCACCAAAGGGCAGAATGTGCAAGTGTATGTCCACAAGACGCACTACTCGCGATACGCACCACGGCATTCTTGATACATCGGACTCAGCAAAACAATAAAACACATATGTATAACATTTATTTGTGTACCCCATTGGCTATACTATTCAAGTGTAAACGTCCCAACATGGCGACTGTGGTGATGGTTCAAAGTCCAAGTGATTTTAATTTAAATTAAATTAAAACCGGGGACCACCGCTGCAACCCGTCAGACTTGTCAGACTTGTGATTTTTAATTTAATTTAAATTAAAACCGGGGACCGCTGGTTCAACCCGTCAGACTTGTGATTTTAATTTAATTTAAATTAAAACCGGTGACCGCTGCAACCCGTCAGACTTGTCAGACTTGTGATTTTTAATTTAATTTAAATTAAAACCGGGGACCGCTGGTTCAACCCGTCAGACTTGTGATTTTAATTTAATTTAAATTAAAACCGGTGACCGCTGCAACCCGTCGCCTTGTCAGACTTGTGATTTTTAATTTAAATTAAATTAAAAATATCTCTGAACTGATTATCAAGGAACTCAGAGAACCCTGTGATAAACCAAAAAACAACAACAGTGTTGGAGAATCAGTCCTCCGGCCCCCTCTCTCTCCGCCAATTCCTACGGTCACGTCTCATACCTTCGGTACGCGGTTCATATACCAAAAATCCCACTCCAGAACTACTCCTGTAGCATCCTCCGTGCTCTCTTTTGTCCGCTCTTCGACAAACAGAGTATTTAAACACACAAAATTGCAGAACACGACCATGGACAAGTACACAGTGTTCAAAACACCGTCGAGCAAGTATTTTGTAGCGGTGCGTGTACGCAATCGTACAGTTTTTGGTGGTACATTTGCGAGTCGCAAGGAAGCGAGCAGAAAGGCACGGGAGTTACAGATGCAAAATAGACTGCGTGTCAGAAAAATAGTATGTATGTATTAGTCTACGTTAACACTTGAATTTGTTTTTGGTGTGCCTGCGCTTAAAGCATGTGTCCATACAGTTGTTCGCGTTCAACGATTCTTCAACAGATAAGGTGCCGTCCCTGTCGGCATCACAGTCGGTCATGATACGACTGATGCCGCCGAACACTTTAAATGGCACACTCTCGTACCAGCTTAGTGCCGAAAATACTTTATTGGAGAGTTCTTTTCGCGTCACGGTGTTGTCGCCGTCTGCGTCAGCCTTGTCGTAGAAACAGCGAATAGTTGCTTCTCTCGGCGGACATGTAGCAGATACCAAAACCAGACATAGCATACAAGTCCATATGTACTTCATTGTGTACGTTTTTTGTGTATATAAATAGTCCGTATATGCAAAATGTTCACCCCCAAGCAAAACGATGAACTCTGTCGGATTATTTCAGAACGACCGCGTAGCATACGAGATTTGGCCCTGTTGTCGTTAGCGTACACCCAAAATCACGCAATGCTAATGGAATGGCGTCAGGTTGCTCCGAGACCTGTGCGCTTTCGGTGTTTTGACAATTTCGAACCGCGACCTCTCAACATGCTGGAGAAGATGCCGTTTTTTATTGAGCCTATCCAACACGAAAAGTCTTTTTTGTGGCATGTTGGTGATTGTTATTACATTGGGCTTGGAAACGGGCCTGGTTCGTACACAACATCTTTGCGCACGTTGCTCAAAATGGCAACAGACGTGGAATCGTTGTGCACCGAATGTTTAGGCCAGGTGTCGAGGGTGCTGCGTCATTTGTACGATAAGGATATAGGATATGTACACGGTAACCTTACCGTCGATTCTGTTGTCCAGTCTACGGACGGACGATTTTATATTGTCGACGATGGCATCCATAAACGGAACACGGCGGCAAATCCGTTCGCGTGTTACACGTCTGTGACTCATGATATGACTACACTGTGCCAATCCATGCGAGCAGCGGTACGACCCGAAACGTTTGTGGGACTACTGCACGAGACAGTGGAAACGGGTTATGAATCATTTGTGAAACACGTGACCGACCATTTGAAAGTATTTAAAAGCAACGTTACCAATGGCACATGAATATACATATTCGTGGTCCCGTTGAGTTCGAAAAAATATTCGCAGAACCTTGGCAGTTTGCTATAGATACGACGCGAACACGCATGTCTGTGCAACAACTTTTGGATACACAAGAATCTTCTCAACACTTACGCAAACAACTGGCCTGTTATATCGAACAGGCCGATCGTTTGTATTGTCATTTGTGCAAAAGACACACCCAACCTATCGTAGAGCACCCGTTGTTTGAATGGAGCGTCGGTGATTCGATTATCGTTACGCCCTGTTGGAAAATCGAAACAATATTGCCGCGTTTCGCACTTGCTATGTACACTGGGCACGAAGCTCATGAAAGTGTGACACAGGAAAAGTTCAAAGAAGCACACGCTTCATTCGGAGCGAAGCATAAACTGCATTTGCAATGCGCAGCGAAACTGTCGTTGTGGAAGTGGAAACTGCCGTCGCTGAACCACGACATTCTTCAGTCGAAATGGCACCTTGCACAAATGGACATGTCAAAGGGCATGGCTGATTTGTGCATGTTGTGCACAGGTATACAAAAGCAAACCGGTTCCCAGGCAATGTTCATTGTATCGCAACGTGCTCTCAGACATTTTGCTCGTTCTTTGGTCACATGGCCTTCAACACAGGCCAAGGACCTGATGAACATTGCAGAAGCGGTGCGTTACTACTATTCTGCTGACATTTTATGGTCGCAGAGTATGTACGGTCAGTCAATATACAGATTGGAACACTGGTATACAAAAAACTTGGAATTTGGACCCTTCCATTTGCTCGAAACGGAACTCGGAAAGATACCCTTCTTGGCACAAGAACGTCGGCATACAAACGACGGTGCATACTTCGATACGATTGGACCGGGTGCGCCGCTCGTTGGGACAAACGAGCTCATACACACGTCGGAATCCACTGATACACCTCACCCAACAACGTCACAGGCATTCGACGTTGTTGGTGCAGACGCGTCAACTCTCGAAGAGTCTCCAAAGACTTGACCAGGCCATCGCCCGTTCGCAAATCAACGGACGCCATGGGCAACCCACGATGGCGCGCAAACAAACGGCAGTGTGGGAATGGTTCAGGTCCATTCATCACTATCAGCCAGCTAGCGTCGCGGTTCATTTTTGACAGGCGTTCATAACTCAAATGTTGGCTCGAATCTTCGCGCACAACGAGCACAAACACGTCAGCGCGCTCGTAGTACCGCTCGACGGGCTCTCTGCAATGACAGGGTATTTCGTACAGTGTCATCGTTTCGAACGCCCACGGCTCTACCAATATGGTAGCACAATACGATTCACTGAACGGTTCACCGCGCCATTGATAGCACAGCGAACTTTTACCCGACATTGTTTCACCTATAACAGTCACGTTATACATTTTATAAAGAATAAACATTTGTTAAATACCTTTTAATCTTCGTCGGAATCTGCTTCCGGTTCGGAGTCGGTCTCTTGCTCCGCGTCGGTCTCTTGCTCCGCGTCGGTCTCTTGCTCCGGGTCAATAATGTCATCTTCCGGTTCAGATTCACCATCGTCCGAAGAGGACGTTTGCCCGTCGTCCGACGACACGGCATTGTCTGCTTCTTTTTCCGCGGCCTCGTCCTCTTCCATTTCGTCTTCGTCCACTTCGTCGTCGCTGCCTTTCTCCACCGCGTAGTGCTCTTGGTCGAGCTCGTCCGCGATTTGTTCTCTGAATATTTCGCCCGACGAGACATCTTGCAAATCTACGAGTTCGATTTGTTCCTCGTCTTTGCCGACTTTCTTTTTATTCTCTATCACCTTTAATTCTTTCCTGTTGACCCTAACTGTAACTTTCTTCTTCTTCTTCATCTGCTTCCATTCTTTCTTGCTGTATTTTGTATATGGGATGTTTAACGGCATCGTCTCTTTTTCTGTCGGTTTTGCTTCTGCTTCCGCCCCGTGCTCTGCTGCTGCTGCTGCTTCTTCTGACGGTGTTGCTTCTGCTTCCGCCCCGTGCTCTGCTGCTTTCACTTCTTCCCAATCAGCACCCGAGTCTGTAAATCTGACCAATTTCCATATAGTTCCTTCATCATCAGTCACTATGTCTCCAATGACATGTCCCTCTTCATCTTGTTTAATTTTTAGGGGTTCAAATTCGGGTGGTTGCTTGTTGCGCCATTCTATAACCAACGGGTCAGACTCATTAAACTTTTGACTTTTGGTAGGTGGTTTGGTGTTACGAGTTTTCTTCCATTCTTCGCGAATATGTTCGTCTTGCCATTCTTCTAGGTCGATTCCGTAGAATTCTTCAATGATATGTGTCACATAAGGTTCCAGGGGGTCGATGATACGTACAGTGCGCCCACGCCATGTGTGCGTTTTTTCTGTGTCCACCACTTGCAGCTCCTTTTCTTCTTCGGCGGCCGCCGCGCCTTCTTCCACGTCTACGGCAGCGAGCTTGGCCTCATCGAGGTCGTCGAAAGTGACACCATCATCCCCGGCGTAATCCGCGAAAAACGCCAAGTCCGCATCGGTTGATTCAATCCTACGGACTTGGCCATCTGGACACACGACCTCGTCATCTGTCTCATATTCTTTACCGTCTTGGAGCGAAAGCTTTTCACTCCCCACCCACACGCCATCAACATCATACTCGTACGGGTCGGTGACGCGCACGTCAGGTGCTACATCATCTTCACGCAATCTGCGGCCCTGAACTTGGCCCACTATCAAATCGCCACTCGCATTGACGTATTCGACAAACACATCGTCGCCCATCCACGCGTCTGCTTCTTCGTCTTCATCCTCGGACGATTCAGCATCGTCCGCCGCTTCGTCCGCGGCGATTTGTTCTGCATCCTCGTTCTGTATAGAGGACTCAGTGATGGCCTCGTCGTCGCCGGGCAACTCCTCCAGCAAGCGAAAGGTATCCAAGTTGAAGTCCAGGGGCGGAGGATTGACCCAATCGTCGTCGCCGTCCTCCGGTGGATTCGCGTACTTGTACCGAATCGTCTGGGTCGACGGGTCGTTCTCAACAACGACAGCCAAATACCATGCTGGGTCGCCCTCGAACTTAATCTCGAAACGCTGGGCTTTTTGACCGCGGGCACGCCCATCTGGCATCTGTAGCATGCCAATGGCGACTGCCCACTGACGGATAATAAGTTGTCTACGCGTCTCCTCATCATCTAAATACAAATCGCGGTCAGTCGCGCTCATCTCCTTCAAATCCTCTGCACTTAGCTCCACGAAATTAGGGTCGAAAACCAGAGGGGGGTCTTTGTCCCAGTCCGCAGCGGCTACAGCCGCATCCAACTCGTCTCTCAACGGCCCTATTTCCGGGTCTTTGAACTCACCCGAAGCGGCAAGGCGTGCTTCTTCACGTGCCTCGATTTTCTTGCGAAGTTTGGCCACGCGACTGTCGAGCTTCTTCAAATGTTGGGTTAACAGTAGAATGTTCTGCATATCATCGGCGAACGGCTTACCCTCGCCGCCAAACGCGTGCAAACAATCCAAAGCCGCCGCAAAACGCGTTTGCTCGTCGCTTTCTCCCTCTTCCAAATCGGGAAGCTTTTTCCATTCGATGTACTCTTTTGGAATCGCCGAACGATACTTGAAACTCTCATTCAAATTCCCGGAGTTGTTGCCGTCTTCCAAATACACTTCCAGACTGCTCTCGTTCACCTCTTCCATTAGAAATTCAAAATCGTCCTCCGGTAAGTACACTGGTAACGGCTCGGCTTTCTCGGGTTGACGCGTACGCCATTCTTTCACCAATGTGTCTTCTTCGTCGAACTTTTGTGGGGGTTTCGTATCCCGCGTTCCCTTCCACTCCTCTCGAATCTGCGTATTCTGCCATTTCTTCAGAGAACGCGCCGGAAAACTGAGCAAATCCGATTTGACCTTCTTTTTCGTGAGTATGTCATACGTTTTCTGGACGGCCTTTTTTATCTTGGATTCGCCACGCACAAAACTCTGGCCATCTTCTTGCAACAGCTTCTTGCGCCATTTTGGTTTCAAGCGAATCAGTACTCGGTCGCTTGTATTGAGTGTCTCGGGACTGTCAAACGCATCTTCTTTAGACTCGTCGGCAGACTCCTTGGACTCACCATCAGGCGGATTAGGAGCCGGCTCAGTGGGCTCTGCGGGTTCTGGCTCAGGGACAGGCGGATTGGGAGCAGGCTCTGTGGGCTCTGCGGGTTCTGGCTCTGTGGGTTCTGGCTCAGGGGCAAGGGGTTCTGGCGCGGGCTCTGCGGGTTCAGGCGCGGGCTCTGCGGGTTCTGGCTCTGTCGAATAGTTACCGTGATAGAATGCCACGCCATTCGGCATGAAATAAAGCGTGCCGTCGATACGATGTTCGTGGTGTGAGCCATCTCCGGCGGCGTTCGCGCCTTTCACAGTATTATAGAGAGGATAAAAACCCCGCAGCGCGAAAGGGCCGGTTTCAATGGGTTCGGAAGAGGATATGGAAGCCGCTCCAGCCGCTCCGTCGTTCTTTTCCTCGGGTTTAGACTTGACTGGGAATTTGTATCCGCAATTATCACATTTCTTTTTGCGCACGCCCCAACGCTCACCACACTCCGCGCACGCTTTGGTGCCACGCCGAGATTTTTTGACAGGCGCGGCGGCACTCCGGGAAGACGCTCGTTCAAGAAGAATCTGATGTATTCTATCAAAGTCGACAGTTTTGTCGAAATCGACACGCAGTTGGACTATGTAATTCATGAAATGAATTCGAAATGCATCAGCCGCAGATGAGAACTTACCACGGCTGATTTTACGAGCGATATCAGCAAGGACGGCCCTGTCGACGTCTCCGAGTCCCTCTAATCTTGCAAGCCGGCGTATGAGCACCTTCAACTCATCTTCTTGTGGTTGTTGCACGAATTGGCCGAACCGCGCTTTCTTAGGCGTCGACATACGAATACGATTTACGCTTGCCTTTATATACAGTATAATTTTTTAATTCAAGTCGAAGGCTGTGTTTCAGATACCTCTGTAGTTTCCTTGTATGCGAAATAAAGTATAATTAATATAACAGACTGTACACCCGAAACACACCCCATTGCGAATATAGACCAGTCCTGTAACAAGTATCCGTGCACGACGTAGAACACGTACCCAATAGCTTGCCACACGAGCGAAGTTATGGACAGGCCGCGGTGTTTTTTCTCTTTGTACAATGTGTATATCTGAGGCACTTTGTACGACAGTGAGAACACGGTCGCTATCCACCCAAACACATAGGTCATTCGGTTGTACGTCGGCGTGCCTTATACGATGAGCCAAACTTTTTAATTTTAATTAAATTAAATCCACACGAGGGTCATTTCGGTATTCAGTGGTCGAACTTGATTCGGCCTCTCACCGTCAGGCCAGCTGTCGTGAGCACGGGTAGGTCATATGTTTCACTGGCGCTGGCGCTAACGCTGGCTGCAGCGCCACGGTCGGCCATGCCCAAAGACTGACGGCTGGCGATGACATCCGTCTTGAAGCTGCCACTGGGTTCGTCGTCGGAGCCGCCGGACTCAAAGTCGTAGTCAAATTCATCAATGGCGATTTTGATGGAGCGAAAACGGTTCGACGCGTCGGGGTATTCTTTCCAGCCCGTCTTCACGGCACGAAGCAGATTCCGAAATACCGCTCCGGTACGCATGATGTCGCAGTTGTCTTCGTCCCATTCCATGTACATCGTGAAACTTCCGGTTTCTTTCTTGTGCATGTCGTACATGCTCAGTGCAAAGTTGACCTTTCCGTGAAGAAACAGGTCGTCCACACCGCGCCGCGCGGCATTGCGAATATGTGTCATGGCGCGCTTGCCCAAGTACATGTGAAAAGGCACGCCGAGAAACTCCAGTTTCTTCCAGTACTCCGCGTGCTTTCCGCGCCTGTGTCGTGGTTCAGAATGCGGATACGTACCGGTTCGGTACAGCGTTTCGCAAAACAGGGCGATGGTCAGAGACCGCACCAGTTTTTTCGACGTGGCCCCGCGCTTGTCTGCACGCCCGGTGCCCGGCGCCTTAGACGGGCTCTTCGCGCTCGGCATGGGTGCAGCATCTGTTTCGTGCGTGACATTTTCCCTTTTCGGGCGTTTTGCCTGCGAGTCGGGGTTTGGGTCATGTTTGTCTGGGTTCGAGCGCTTGGACATGGGTGCAAGGTCTGATTCAGAAAATATAAACTGACACAATTACTGAAGAAGAGATTCCTGAAGAAGAGATTCCAAGTTTTTTAAACATTATGCGTGCATTCAGTCAAATTCATATGTGTGTTCATCTGCCACGATCACCATGGGGTCCGCGCGTGTATACACGCCTATGGTAGTCGCAGCGCTCTTATGTCCCATTACGAGTTGCACGTTTTTGAGGGGCACGCCGCGCTTCAGTGCGTCGGTGCAATACCAATGCCGTACCCAATGACAGCTCACTTCACGGGGTAGCCCGGCCGCCTGGGCAATCTTTTTAAACCATCTGTGCATGCCTGGTTTGGTTATGGGAATGCCCTCGGTGAATCGTTTATTGTAATCGTGAACAGCAGCGCGCTCGTATCGGGCACGGGCAGTTACGTCCATGTTTTCGAAGTCTTTGTTGAGTTTGTTGGTACGGTCTTTAGCCGCGAGATGCGAGTACGTGTCCTTGAGGGCCTGTTTATACGTGTACAGCGCCGTGCGCTTGTAAACTTTCCCTTGGAACAACCATTTTTTTTTCTTCGAACTGATCTTCATCTTCTGGGCGAAATTGTACAGCTCCTTTCCGAACCTTTGTGGCAAATTAATATGTCTTCTACTGCCTTTCTTGGCATGTTGACCGACATAAAGCGAATACCGAAATCGGGAACGAGGGGTGGAATCGACTGACATCGTACGGACCTTACCCGAGCTCTTGCGGCGTTCCCCCGAACCTGTCTTTGTTTGTTTCACCAACCATTGTTTGTCGTTCCTCTTTTGGAAAGGTGGATTGCAGTCATGCATTTCATAATACGCTGTGCGTAGGGCCCGTAGGGATTCATCGTCGTGGGATTCATCGTCGTCCTCGTCCTCCTCGTCGTCTGAGGAATGTGAGGCACCTGACTCCGAGTCGCTCGAAACTTCCTCTTCCTCGCTATGCTCACCGCCGCCAGAATCAGAAACGTCGTCGCTATCAGAGCCGTCGTCATGTCGAATAACATTTTGGCTGAGTAAGTGTCTTGCTTCGTTAATTCGAATACCACTGAATCGCAAGACGCCTATGAATATTTTATGGCGCTCCTCAATTTGCTCATCTTCGAAGAGACGCTTTGTGGCCTTCATAAGGCTCCTCACGTGCTTGTCGGTCATGTGTCTTGGCGTTTGACAAACGTACTTTTTCATTTTGAACCTTCGCAAGCGGTTCTTTTTGATGACACCATTCTCGAGGAGAAAGTTAAACAATGATTTCAGTGTACGTACGGTGCCATCCACTCTGCCCGGAAAATGTCCATGCTCGCGCGAAAATTCCTCCAAATGCTTTTTCTTAAATTTACGGAAAAAAAGTTTTTGTGGGATTTTGTACTTTTGGAAGAACCAATCCCGGACTTGACGGAGACGTCGGGCGTACGCGTCACGTGTCTCCTGGTACGTAATCGTTTCCAAAAAAGGCGCCATCGCGCCGTTCATCTCGTTTGGCACAGTTTCGTCATCACTATCGCTGTGGGACTCATCGTCCATGGGTACTTGTGTAGAGTGTATTGTACGATGTGGAACCGTATGAAAATCTGAGGTGTTTACAGAAGCACACCCAGTATATTTATTCGCATACACGTTGTTAGACAAATTGCTGTGGCCAGCAATTTCCATTTTGGAAGTCTTAATATATTAGTCTATGTTATTCTCAGTATAGAAAATGATCAACATTTATCCCAGTTCATCTCTGCTTGGTATAGCATACAGTTGTATAGAACCTTTACGTGGCGGCTCTTGTGGAGGGTTTATTTCGGCAACCTTGAGATTGCGGAATTTCTTACCGGGTTCTCCTTGTCCAATCCAAACGTCTTGTTGGTACCGTCTCGTCGGTTTAAATTCAGTTTTAGAGTACGCGCGATATTCGCCCAAATGGCCGACCAGCAGCCGATTCGTACCTGCTATTTGCCACACCGGTAAGTCCACCGTAATGGTGCGTGCTGTCGCCGCGCCGTGCCAAGCACCATACGACTCGCGTTTGTACACGAATGGTTTCAAACTTTTTTGAAGGAGTATCACCGACAAGTAGCCAGGCCACCGGTTGAGTGGTTTCTTGATGTCGTAGTACCAACATTCGGTGTCGGTCGGGTGTATTTTCGTTGTGCGCGTCTCGCCATCGCATTGAAACGTCCACAAGTCGCCGCGTCTGGACTTGATAGTGCCAGGCCGACCGTTCACGTAGAGCCGCACGCCGCGAGTCCACCCTTTGTGCATAGTCCCCACAATTACTTCTGAGTCACACCGTCAATTTTAATTTAAATTAAATTAAACTCGCACCATCTGGCGAAAAAAAATCACAGCCAATGAAAGCATTTTAATTTAATTTAAATTAAACTCGCACCATCTGGCGAAAAAAATCACAGCCAGTGAAAGCATTTTAATTTAAATTAAATTAAACTCGCACCATCTGGCGAAAAAAATCACAAGATGCCTATCAAACGATGACATCATTACAAGTACTCGCCTATGTCATCGTCACCGTTGTGACTGTCTGTGGAGTATACTTCGTATGTCTGCGTTTAAAAGCCGACCGCCGACGAATACGTAATCTCACGGCGGCACATGTCATGCCAGAGCCTGTACCAACGCCACAGTCGTCCTCGTTGGTCTTGATTGTGGCGATACCAGTCGACCTGTTAGAGGACGGTATAGAATTTGCCGATGCCACAACACTGGCACGGTGAACTTCAGCACATAGACGCTATTCCCGAGTTCACCAAGGGAAAACCACGATGCAGAACACGACCATCGCATTTGATTGTCGGTTGCGCGCGCTTACAGACTTACAAAATAAGAATGCACATCTTGGAATGCACGTGCAGTTTGACGATAAATAACTATAAAACCATTACTCATCGAATGAATATGATACGACATGTTTTGTGTCTACTGTGTGTAATCGTGACTGTTGTCGCAATTCCGTTGGACGACTATGACTGTGGGTCAGAGTACACCGCCGTTCCATTTAACAAGCCCGTCATCGCGAAAAATGAATTTTGGCGCCTCGACGGCACCACTTTGTTCATCGACGATCAGGAGCAGGCCGGCGCAACTCGATGTATTTGGTTCGACGGTGTAATGTTTAATCAGGTTGGCGCCAGCAATAACAAAATCTACCAGCGTGCAGATAGCTCTGACGGTTATCATGATACAGAAATACTGTGGACGGAAGCAGCTTGTCCAGGCCCCTATTACACCGGACTGCGCGACAGCGACCAATGTGGAGATGGGTACTGCACCATCACTGGTAAAGTCGACGCGAAAAATGAATTTTGGGAGGTACGTGCTGACAACACTGTGTGGATGAACGGTGAGGAACAAGCCGGACTATCTAGATGTATTTTTTTCGACGGTGTCGTGTTCAATTTTGTGAATATGGCGAACAACATTTACCAGAGGATAGATCAGTACGACGGGTATTACGGCACAGGCATCTCGTGGACGGAAGCGTGTCCCGCGCCGCATTACACCGGACTGCGCAACAGCGACCAATGTGGAGATAGGTACTGCACCATCACTGGTAAAGTCGACGCGAAAAATGAATTTTGGGAGGTACGTGCTGACAACACTGTGTGGATGAACGGTGAGGAACAAGCCGGACTATCTAGATGTATTTTTTTCGACGGTGTCGTGTTCAATTTTGTGAATATGGCGAACAACATTTACCAGAGGATAGATCAGTACGACGGGTATTACGGCACAGGCATCTCGTGGACGGAAGCAGCTTGTCCCGCGCCGCATTACACCGGACTGCGCGACAGCGACCAGTGCACTGGTCCATACCCGTATTGTTAGAGATTCGAGTCCAAATTTTATTTGTAATACAACATATATAAAGGTGTTTACCTCCATTAAACAATGTGGTGTCTTGTCGTCGCGACTTTCCTATCCGTAGCGTTCGCAAACGAGCCAATCACGGTGAACGGTGATACGTGGGAGCTTCGTGATAACGTGCCATACATTAATGGTGAGGAGCAAGCTGGCAAAAGTAGGTGTCTTTGGTTTGACGGCGTCGTCCTAAATTACGTTTCATTGACCAACAACAAAATTTACCAAAGGAAGGATAAGTTCGACGGATATTTGGGAACAGAAATAGAGTGGCCAGAAGCTTGTCCCGAACCGTATTACACAGGACTTCGTGACAGCGACCAGTGCGGCCCCGTGTATTGCACCGCCCCAGGAATAGCCGCCGCGAAAGACGAATGGTGGAGGCTTCATGGCACTACATTGTTCATCGACGGTCAGGAACAAGCTGGTGCAAGTAGATGTCTTTGGTTTGACGGCGTCGTCTTCAACCAGGTTTCTTCGGACAATGGCAAAATCTACCAGAGGGAAGATAGCTCTGACGGTTATCATGATACAGAAATACTGTGGACGGAAGCTTGCCCAAGCGCGTATTACACTGGACTCCGGGACAGCGCCCAGTGTCCTGGCCCCGTGTATTGTTAGATATGTTAAGCCGTGAATCGTTTTGTAAAACAGCATATATAAAGGACTTTTTGTGTATTTGACAATGTGGTTTATTGTAGCTGCGTGTATCCTAGCATGTGCGTGCGAAGCCTCTGTGTACGGGAATCGACAAGATGGACATCAGGTTGGTTACAATTACGCACTGAGTACTGCGCAGAAAAATGAACTTCGCCAGTACGCCGGTTGTGGAAATGGTTTGTCGCTCGGTGATACGCACACGTACCCTGACGGTACAACAGATTGCGCCGCGGACGAAGCAAAGCGCGTCGACGAATGTGCAAAAGCTTGTTATGGCAAGCAAATCGACAGTAGATTGATATTGGGATTCAATGTCAGGCCGTCAAATGGCCGCTGTTACTGTTCGTTGACACAGAACAATGCTGCCGGACCCAACTTCGTTGACGGCTGGTACGTGGGTTACGATTTCAGCTCGTCCTGCGGGGCTCCAACAAGCATGTGTCCGCGAGGGACATCCGTGTTCAAGAATACGTGTGTCATCGATGCGCCCAACTCACACACGCTTACCGAGAACGATTTCACAGGCGATGATACTTGGGCCGTGTGCAAACCGGGGTATTTCGAAAACTTAATGAACCGCGCTTCCCCTGAAGATGGAGGTATGGACTTGTGTACAGGCGATTGTGACGGTAATGAGTGCCAGGGAAGCGGTGGCACATGTGTACAAGATTCTGCTGTCGAAATTCGAGGATGTAGATATGACAGTGCTGCCGAAACACTGATGAATAGTGACCGAACAGATGACTGGTGTAGTCCGGTGGGTTCGGCCCCCGGACAGATTAGTTGTTCGGCCTGCCCAGCAGGACACTACTGTACGAATCCATCACGGCCTGGAGTACCCGGAGGCTCATACTATGCTACAAGTGGGCTTGATAGTAGTTGTTCTGTCGATTTTGTGTATATTTCCGTGACTTACGTTACCACGGATAATATCGAAAGTCCGTTGTCAGCACCACAGCGAAAATTATTTAATTACGACGCTTTACCTTACCATGATCCACTGTTCCAGAAACCACAGTGGACGGACGTCAACCCATTGCCCAGCGATTTCAGCCATTTTAATTTTTATAGATTGAATACGCAAGGCGTTTCTCAAACATTGTTGGACGATTGGCAAACGCTGCACGAGACTGTTGACAGCAGCAAGTGGGTATTTGAAGACGATGGAAATGGCATAGTCGTGACAAGATGTCATATAACCGATGCGACTTATGACCTAACCAATGCGTACGGTCAACTAAGTCAGGTTAAACGTGTCCCGTGTCCAGCTGGAACGTGGTCTTCTGATACAGCTCAGACCTCCGAGAGCACGTGCACGGCGTGTGGTGCGGGTAAGTGGTCTTCCGAAACAGCTCAGACTTCCGAGAGCACGTGCACGGCGTGTGGTGCAGGAAAATGGTCTGCGGAAACAGCTCAGACCGCCGAGAGCACGTGCACGGCGTGTGGTGCAGGAAAATGGTCTTCTGAAACAGCTCAGACCGCCGAGAGCACGTGCACGGCGTGTGGTGCTGGTAAGTGGTCTTCTGAAACAGCTCAGACCGCCGAGAGCACGTGCACGGCGTGTGGTGCAGGAAAATGGTCTTCTGAAACAGCTCAGACTTTCGAGAGTACGTGCACGGTGTGTGGTGCAGGTAAGTGGTCTGACCAAACAGCTCAGACTTTCGAGAGCACGTGCACGGCGTGTGGTGCAGGTAAATGGTCTTCTGAAACAGCTCAGACTTTCGAGAGTACGTGCACGGCGTGTGGTGCGGGTAAGTGGTCTGACCAAACAGCTCAGACCGCCGAGAGCACGTGCACGGCGTGTGGTGCGGGTAAGTGGTCTTCTGAAACAGCTCAGACTTCCGAGAGCACGTGCACGGCGTGTGGTGCCGGCGAATGGTCTGCGGAAACAGCTCAGACCTCCGAGACCACGTGCACGGCGTGTGGTGCGGGCAAGTGGTCTTCCGAAACAGCTCAGACTTCCGAGAGCACGTGTACGGCGTGTGGTGCGGGTAAGTGGTCTTCCGAAACAGCTCAGACTTCCGAGAGCACGTGTAAAGTTTGTTCCGTGAACACAAATGATGACTGTGGTGGCGCATTTGCTGGCACTTGTCGACAGAACTATGAGCGTCAACGTATCGGAGACGTTACATCTACTTGTGTGTTGATAAACTGCGAACCAGGATACGGGTTCAATACAGCTGACCAGGCATGCGAGCTGTGCGACGTAACGCAATTCAAGTATAATAAAGATGCGTCGGTGGCGGACGCCAATGGGGGCAGCTGCGCGGCGGCGGCGTGTCCGGTGGGCCAGGGATGGAACGCCGACATTTCCCAAGAAATTGTGGGCAACGTGTCAGGAAACATCTACCCGGAGTTCAATTGCGTGAATTGTGTTGACGGTACCTTCAGCTCGACTCCAGACACGGGCCAGTGCGAAACGTGGCGCGTGTGCAATCCGGGTGAAAAGGTTGTACAGACGCCCACCACCACCCGAGACCGCACATGTACACCCTGCGACGCTGGAAGGTATCAAGACGGCACCAATGTATTAGACGACTGCAAAGCCTGCTCTGCGGGCAAATGGTCTTCCGAAACAGCTCAGACCGCCGAGAGCACGTGTACGGCGTGTGGTGCGGGTAAGTGGTCTGACCAAACAGCTCAGACCGCCGAGAGCACGTGCACGGCATGTGGTGCGGGTACGTGGTCTTCTGAAACAGCTCAGACCGCCGAGAGCACGTGCACGGCATGTGGTGCGGGTACGTGGTCTTCTGAAACAGCTCAGACCGCCGAGAGCACGTGCACGGCGTGTGGTGCAGGTAAATGGTCTGCGGAAACAGCTCAGACTTCCGAGAGCACGTGCACGGCGTGTGGTGCCGGCGAATGGTCTGCGGAAACAGCTCAGACCTCCGAGAGCACGTGCACGGCGTGTGGTGCAGGAAAATGGTCTGCGGAAACAGCTCAGACTTCCGAGAGCACGTGCACGGCGTGTGGTGCCGGTAAGTGGTCTACTGAAACAGCTCAGACCGCCGAGAGCACGTGCACGGCGTGTGGTGCGGGCAAGTGGTCTTCCGAAACAGCTCAGACCTCCGAAAGCACGTGCACGGCTTGCAGTAGAGGCAGATGGTCAAGCCACATCGGATTATACACGAATGCACAGTGCACGGCGTGTGGTGCTGGTAAGTGGTCTTCTGAAACAGCTCAGACTTTCGAGAGCACGTGCACGGCGTGTGGTGCTGGTAAGTGGTCTTCTGAAACAGCTCAGACTTCCGAGAGCACGTGCACGGCGTGTGGAACGGGGAAAAAATCGACACAGACAGCTGCGACGTCCGAAGACACGTGTGCCTCTTGTGCCGAAGGACAATATCAAGAATCGACCGGTCAGACAGAGTGTAAAGCGTGCCCGGCCCTCACCTACCAAAATCTCAAAACGCAAAGCAGTTGCAAGCCTTGTGTCGAGCATGCCGAGAATTGTGGTGGGAGTTCTCCGGGCACGTGCGCAAGTGGGTACGAGCGCAACGCATTGGAAGTACCGCTCGCAGAGGCCAATTGTATCAACATCGACGAGTGTGAGCGCGGCACTGACAATTGCCACGCGCAGGCGAGCTGCACGGATACCGAAGGCAGTTTTTTCTGTACGTGCAACCCAGGGTATTTGGGCGACGGCGTCACGTGCACGTTACCGACGTGCGAGTTTACCGACGGGTTCGTGGAAAATACGCACGTCGACGGTATGGAGCTCATTTTCTGCACGTGTACGACGCATGGTCTGTGCAACAAGACGGCCAACACTGGCATGTATTGCGACAGCGACACAGGGTGTTCCGAGTACCCTACGTGTAACGAGGATAGCACTGACCCGAACGCAGAAGAGTGTCACTGTGGGGACATTATGTGCTCTGAAGGCGCGACGACTGGCGAATACTGCTACGCGCCCCACGACTTGTGTACCAGCTTCAAAGACGGCCGTCGTTCCAGTTACCAAGACGGCCCTGGCAACACGGTAGAGTTCATTGGACATTTGTGTGGCGAGGGGCCGACCTCTGACGACTGTGTGTGTGGCAATACGTTTAACCGAGTGTGTTACGAGGGTCTGGATTGCACGCAGGGTGTGTGTTCCGAACCCGCCCTGTGTTCGATTGGCGACGGGTCTGACCTCATTGCGCAGCCGTGCAAGTGTACCGAGCATGTGGATTGCTGGTCACAAACAGGACGTTATTGTTTCCAGAGTCACGACCAATGCCGCGAGTTGCCATTGTGTAAATACAGAGACGGTGTCACGCGAAACCTGAACGAGTGCATGTGCGACACGAACGAGTGTCTCGGAAACGAGCAATATTGTCACGGCGACTGGAATCACATGTGTTCCATCGCCGGCAAATGCGAACACGAAGACGGCGCGACGAAGAACATCGTTGATTGTTGGTGCGACGTGACGTCGCCCGACGGCAATGCATTGGAGCCCAGCAACGTGGCAGGGGCGATGGTGTTGCCCGACAATTCCACGGTGTTGCTGTGCACCAACGAGCCTTACTGCCAGAATCAACAAGCCGGACATGAGCGTTGCGACATATTGCCTGAGACGTATCCGGTCCAAACCGATTCTGGATTTGTGTACATTAACCAGTGCGAAGCGAATGTGTTTTTAAATGCTGATTGCTTTTGCACGGGAACAACGGCATGTCAGTATGGGACGTACTGCATCGACCACAGCTACTGCGACACTCATCCCAAGTGTGAGCAACGAACCGGTGAGCACGTGGAGCCGAAAGATTGTACTTGCTCACAGGGCAACACGTGTTTGACAAACAGAGCGCCTGTGTGTGGCGTTGACGGCGAGTGTACCATTCCTCCGTGCATTGCCGCCGGCTCGGGGTTCAGCATTGATATGCCGTGTCGTTGTGATATACCCGGGGTGCTTTCTCAGGAGTGCACTGTAAATCAGTACTGTTACAATCCTCCTGAGGACTTTGGAACTGGTCGGGGGTGCGTGGAGACAAAGTTACAGCGTTGTTTCAACTCAGAAGGTCGCGAAATCAATGATTTTGGCGAACCATGCGTATGCGGCCTGGGAACCGACAGAGTCTTCTGCAAGAACATGCAGTATTGTAACGGACAGTTTGCAATATGTTCGGACACACCCAACCCGTCTTGTGCTATCTCCGATGGTTCGCGTCCGAACGGCGAGGGTTCGTGTCTTTGTGGCACGGAAACGTGTGCTGCGTATGATTTTTGTGATTCGTCACACCCTACGAGAAAATGCCATAAACAATATTGTAGTGACTATGAACTGAGTCATCCGGAATTATGCAACCGCGCCCGTCAATTCGAAGAAACAGTCGATGTCAACGGAAGTCCGACACAAATATTGACAACAGTAACGTATGCCAATGGCCTGGTTTCCGAAGACCAGACATGCGACGAATCTAACATACAAGGTTCGTGTACCACTGAGAGTTTTGCAGAGTGTTGCCGTCCTTGCCCCGCAGACAAAACGTTCAAGCAGGGTCTGGGACTCTGTGTGTCCCAGTGTGATTACGCCCTATGTACGGGTGAATATGTGCGCGCACCGACCATTGGCGCGCCCGTGAATGTCGATGCCAGTCTCACATGGACGAAATTTTACATTCGTACACAACTGAACCCAGATTGGGCGGATTATTGCCAAGGTGAATCGTGTGGACCTGACGATGTGAAGAGATGTTGCGTCCCGAAAAAACAGTGCGCAGACGAAGATAGATTTACTTTGTGTTACGAAGATAAACACAGTCGACAACTCATACCAAACGCAACTTGTAATAACTTTGCCTGCTCGCCGGACCAATGCTGTGAAGTTGTCGAGTGTACCTGTGATGGCGGTGTGCCGCGCCCCGGAATATCTTGTTCAAAACACGGACAGCACGAATGCGCCTACTGCAACGAGGACCACTGGAAAGACGGACTTTTCTGCAACCCGATTTATCAATGCTCAGAAGCAGAGTACGAAATCACAACACCAACACCACGACTGCGCAACAGAGTGTGTACCAACTTGACAGTGTGCGGCGTGGATGAATATATTTTCAAAAACGAAACCATCCGCGCCCCCAATACAAACACAGTCGTGTTCAATGTATCCGTGGCAATATCAGACAGAGAGTGTCGTTCCAGAACACAATGTACTGACGACGAATATCAAGAGTTTGCTCCCAATCAATACCAAGACCGTGTGTGTGCGAAGCGTACGCAGTGTACCAACGAACAGTACGCAGTCATCCTGCTCGACGGCAATCTTGCCCTATCCGACGCAATTTGTATGAACCGAACAATATGCACACAGACTCAATACATCGCCGATGATGGTAACACGACTTCGGATAGAGTTTGCAGCGCTATAAGAGGTCCATGCTCCGGCGACAAAGTGGAGACACAAGCCCCTATTCCCGGCATTCGGAATCGCTTCTGCCAAACGCCTCGACAATGTACGGCTGACGAATACGAATCGCAGGCGCCGACGAACACAAGCAATCGCGAGTGTGCCCCGATTCGAGAATGTACGGACGTCGAATACGAATCGCAGGCGCCGACGAACACAAGCAATCGTCAATGTGCACTGTTCACAATATGTACGGACGACGAATACCAATCCAAAGCGCCTGTAGCCCGCACGTCGGACAGAGAGTGTTCAGCGTTGTCTCTATGTGACCCTGCAGCGTCACCTCCCGAGTACGAAACCCAAGCACCGACCGCATTTACGGACAGAGTATGTACTCGGTGCGCTGACGAGACTTGTAGAGGTTGCATGATTGAAACCGATTGTGAGTTTGACGCGGAGGCGAAAGTACATAAGGAAGACACGTGTACAGGCAACACATGTGCCCGGTTCGTTGTGAAGGGGACCAGCAGAAACGTCATCTTCGAACCACCTGTGGAAGTTTTAGAATATGGTTCGCATTATAGATTTGACGTGGTCGACGATTTGACGTTTTTTGTGTCCGGCATTGAGACACAAAGTTCTGCCTTGGCGTTACGACATGGTCTGTCGCTTGGTCAGTCATTGGAGTCCAACGGAATTCAACAAGGAGGGTACGTGTACTTTTTCATTCCGCTGGAACACGAAGGCGCAATCGGGTACAGACCACACGAAGGCACAAACGTGCAGTTCGCCCTTCAGCGCGATTGTGTTCAGCGAACGGTGCATGTAGGAAGTAAAACGGGCCAACCTGTTTGTACATCTGTATGTGGAGAAGCCGGAGCGATGCTCACGCAGCGAACCATTCTCCACGACGTCATTGGAGACGGGGAACCATGTCTGTCGTCGTGGACATCGACACCGTGCTTGTGTGTACCCGAGGGCGAATGTCCCGAAGATTTTGAAGGCCAGTGTGTGCACAATGATTGCAAATGCCCTGTTGATTGTGCATACACCGTCAATGACCAATTCGAACCGTGCGATGCTACGTGCGGAGAACAAGGGTTCAAGATTAAAAAGATTAACGTGATAACACCAGCAAACTACGGAGGCACGGCTTGTCCAGCGTATGGTGCACGCGAAATGTGTATCGGGGCCGTCCCCGAAAACGACTGCGATTGCTACGGCAATCGCCTGGACGACTGCGATGTGTGTGGGGGTATGAACGAGTGCCTGGGCTGTGATGGGTTGTATTACAAAGACCCTGGGTTTAAAAAGCCTGTCTCTGACCGATGCGGGAATTGTTTGTGCAGAAATACGAACAATCCCGTGTGTGCCACCGAAGAACAAAAACAAAGTTGCGTCGCGAGACTCAAGTTGTCGCACGCCAAAAAATCCGACAGAAGTTCGGTTCTGCAAACGAACCTACCCCTTATTGTAGGTGGTTCAGTGGCAGCCATTTTCATTATGATTGTCGCTTGCGTATGTCGCCCTAACGATAAAGAAAAGACCCGTAAATATACAGCGATCGCTTCAGACGATATACAAAACCAACAGGCTTTTCGACATAGGAACATCATATTCAGATTTTAGTTTAGGAGGCTATAATAAATCTACTCAATATACGTCGCAAAACATGTGCACTATCATTTTAAATTTATCGTTGTACACTCTGATGTTATGTCCAAAGGAACCCGCTGTGTCCGCGCCTTCGCCCGTACTCTCGTCCCCATCGCCTTCGCCGTCTTTCCCACCAAATGCTGTGAACGTATCGTCGAACAACGATACGTTCACCAATGACACGTACACTCAAATACAGTCCAACATGAACGTAACATACGTTGCGGACAACATTAGCAACGCTGTGAACGCAACGCATACCACTACTGTGCACATGAACGTAACATACGTTGCGGACAACATTAGCAACGCTGTGAACGCAACGCATAACACTACTGTGCACATCAGTCTGCCTGCCGAGATATGCAATACAACGGATACTATAACGGTGTATGTGCCGTCGCCGGCCCCGCCGCCGGCCCCGTCGTGTCCGCGTTGTCACCGCGCGGCAGTTTTAGGTACAGTGCAGCCAAATATATCGAAGACGAACGCTACAAACTCCTCAGACTATACGAAGAGTAGTTCGTCCACTCTCAAAGCAGTTGATACGACATGGCTGCATTTGTTTTGGTTATTCGTGCCTGTCATAGCAGTTGCTTACGGCTGTGCGCGCCGACTCTGGTGTACGAAAACACGTATAGGGTTTTGGCATCGTAAGTACTCGAGAAGGTCTCAGTCGTGGCCCACGTGCGAGCACAGTAGTCATCCGGCACGTATACCCCGCTCGAGATCGGCCGATTTCGATACAATTGTACTCTAAACAAGTAGAGTGCATTCCAATTTCTTGAGAGCACGTTGTTGTTTTGTGAGACGGTTTAAATTGGCCATGCATGATTTGAACTCTGAAATAGGTAAAGCGTACCCTTCCGTGTAATAATAACGATTCTTAATTCTGCATTTCCTGTACCAACCCGTAGCCACAAGCTTTTTGACACGGCTTACAGTTTTAGGCACGTCAAGTACAAACATCCGAAAGGGTTGTTCGAACATGTATACGTAAAAGTGAACACCTTCTTCTTGGGCACGAAATACACCCCCCGGCGTTTTCTTGCGGTCGTTCGAAACCGTTTCCATGAAGAAGTTCGTCTGAACCCCGTTAGAGTCACGTCGCGCTCGTGTTGAGACGTCGAATTTAAGCTCCAGGGTGCGGCCGTGGTTGTCCTTAAAGTCAGGTTGCTTGCAGTTGTCCGCCAGGTTGTTTGCGGACCATTCTGGATGTTGACTGAGGAACAATTCCTCCCCTCGTTTACCGATGTCATTCTGTGCATGAAAGTCGAACATATGGATGTGGATGGGTGCTGGGTGCAACCGCGAATAAAATTAAGTGTTACATTTATTTGTGAATGAAATCTCGCGTATTTTGTTTGTATATTATTTTTTGTGGCGTTTCGAATGAACATGGTCTTCTATGCTCGACCTACCGCGTTTGTGTAAAATTCGTGTGTGATTGTGGTATACTGACTTGTCACGGTGCTGTTCGGGTTCGTGCGAAATGAAAAAGCACGTCCTACGGTCATCCTCTTCGCACCAATCGCGTAAAGTGTTCTGTACCGCATGTATACCTTCTAAATCCATCGATGTGCATGCTTCGTCCATAATCAACAGCGGAAAGTTTTCGGTATCACGCCATGCCATGAACGCTGCCAACTGGGCGCGCCGCCATTGACCGCCCGAGAGCACACCGTGATGGTCTTTGTATTCTATGACGCGTTGGAGCCGTTCTCTGTCATCAAAGAACATACAAAGTCGAATCGACTCGGTGTTGAACAGTTTTCTCAACCATTGGGTGGTGTGCATCTCCAGCGTTTTGACCGTATGTTCGAGTGCATAGGTTTGAATGCCGCGCGGACCAGTCCACTGCACTATGGAACCCCAATGCGTGAGAGCCTCTTTGCACTCGTGCACGCGGAAATCTGCAAGCGCGACTTCTTTTTTATGTTTTTGAACGTGTGCGTCTGAAGTGTTGTACGGATTCGATTCCTGCCGCATATTTGTCAATTGGCGCTCACACGTGTCCATCGTCGACTTTAGTTCGTCGCAGAGCGTTTTGGTCTCGTTGTAGATAGCCACGGCGCGTTTCTTCTTGTCGACGTCAGCCTTCATCCGCCTGGTGCACAGGACCAAATTGTCCAGGACATCGCGCGCCTGTTCGATATTCTTGCACAACTTTTGCAAAGAGCGCCCTTTCTGTATGAACTCGCGCACTTGCATCAATTTTTTCTCCGCCTTGATACTGTGTATGTGTTTTTGTTGCGCATCTACGTACATGGAGTTCGCGTTTGCGTATTCACGTTTCGCCTCGTCCAGTTTTGCGAGTAACTGCGTGGAATGTTCGTGGTGCCCTTCATCCTTGTCAAACGGTCTTTTGCAGGCGGCGCACAGACCGGCGTCTTTGAATGCTTTGTATTCACGTTTCGCAACCTCCAACTGTACCTGCCTGGCGTGTTTAGCAGCATAACAGTGTTGTTCGTGCGTGGCGTGGCGTTGGGTTTTAGTGTCCGGATGTTCGCGCACCCATTTTTCTTTGGCTTCAAAGTCCATGTCTTCGCGCTGCCATTGCACGGGCAGTGCGGACTCCAGCTGTTCGCGTCTTTGTTGCATGCGCGTAAGTACCACGCGTGCGTCTACAAGCTCGCCGGATTTTCTGTTGAGTTTCGATTCGTCTACCGACATCGGTTTGTCGATGATATTCGCAATACATCTGTTGTATGACTGACGTGTCTTTGCAATCGTCGTCTCACGCTCGTCAATTTTTTGCCTTTGTAGCGCTTCCCATTCTGCGGATAGTCTCGTATTTCGAACCTGTGTGTCGAGTGCCGCGTCATAAAGTTGATTCGCATGACCTTGTTTGAGTTCAAGAGATATTAAATCTTGTTTGTGAATCTTTTGGCTGGCCTTGGCCCATGCGTGTAAGTCGGCCCATATGTGTACGTTCGCCAGGTCGTGAATTTCTGCTTTTGCTGCGGAATCGTTTGCGTCGAGCCAGCGAGTAACGACCTGCTGACTCCACACGCTATTGCGAACCAACCATGCGAATAACCCACGACCTGAGACGTCCAATCCGAACAATACAGAAGATATATAACGCTGTGTCCCGTTCAGCGTGGAACGGGTTGTGTCTTCGCCGCCTATGTATACTTTCAGAGAATGTTTTTTCGACGTTGTCGTCCGAGTCACCAGCCACGTCTGGCCATCGACCGTGCCTTCTGCAGTGACCGAGGCTTTGCCCACGTCTTCGTTTACGATGGACGCACAGTCGAAAGGAAGAGCAGGTCTTCCGTCTGTCATTCCAGTCAGACACCACAACCAAGCGCCCGCCGTGGCCAATGATTTCCCAGCGCCGTTGCTGCTCTGCGTGTCGTTGCCGATCACACCCGATATCAACGTGAGTCCCTGTCCTTCGAGTGATATCGTCAGCGGGCCTGTGAACGGACCAAACCCCTCGAGCGTCATTTTGATAGGGTGCACATCGGTCTTCGTGCGCTTTTGGGCCGTGGTCGCTGTGGACAAACGTTCTGTCAACAATGCCCACGCTTTGCCGTCTCGTTCCATGTTGTTTAACTTGGCATATTCCGTCAATAAATCGACCGGCTGCATGCTGTCGCCGTTCGAAATGCGTGTCTCGACCGGTTTGTGTGGACGTTTCACCTGCACGATAATATTTTGCGAGGTCAGGGTGTCGATGCACTCACCGAGAGCGGTCGAGCCATCCGTCTCCACGGAAACCCTGTCGTTCGGCCGCAATTCGTTCGCTCTCGCCAAGAGTTGGGCCGACGTCCACTTGTATTGGCGCGCACCAATGTCGATGGGGATATGTTCGACCACACGGCCGCGCTCAATGATAACGAGCGCTTTTGTGTCCTCAGCCTCGGAAAGCGTGAGTTGGTACGGCGACCCTAAATAGCGTATGTTTCCATGTTTCTGGGGTGTATGGTAGTGTCCAGAGTACACAGGAATATGCGCCGGGAAATCGGAAGGTTGGACGCCTTCTGTGGACAGGCGGGAATGCGACATTTTAAACCCTATAATGTCAAAGTGTCCCAAGATTACATCGACATCGGTATGCTCGCGGAGAATACTCGCGATTGTTTCAGGCGAACGGCGCCACGGCACCCACAGTTGTTTGTCGATAATGGTCGGCTCGTCCAGCACGCGAATGTGCGAAGAAGCGTACGCAAACGGCGTCAAACCGTGCTCCGTTTCCGCGGCATCAAAGTAGTCATGGTTGCCCGGAATCATAATCATCGGGACAGACCACTCTGTTTCAAAAAATCGCATCAACTCGTTCAGAATATTGACCGGCAATGTACCTTGCGAGTGCACCTTGTCGAAGAAATCGCCCAAAAAGCCAACGGGAAGGTTTCGTTGGTCGGCTTCGCGGTGCACGCGGCGCAAGACCTGCATGCACGTGTCATAAGTCCGCGGGCTCAAGTGCAAGTCAGAGAACAACAACATTCACACCAAAATAGCAGACTCATATACCAGATTTTACAAATGCTCTACTTAATCAAAACGATAGTTATTTCAGTATCTCCTCTTTGGTTTTCGATATTTCTGCTGTCGACATTTGGCCTTGTTTCTGTATAACAGATAGATGTCCCAGCTGCTTTGAGATAGACCCCTCATAACATTTAGGGGAGGGTTGTTTACGTACGAGTTCGCGAAACTCACTTATTTTGTTGGCGGTGGTAGACACTGCACCCGGGCTTTCCCTGTTCATTCCGTCACGCGTTTTGTGTGCATTAAATACTCACTTTAAGCGCTGAGTTCGGGCCAATCGCCATCGTCAGTGAATTCCGAAGACGCCACAGACGGCGCCTCGGACGAAGTAGACGACCACACAGAACTTGCCTCAGAAGCCGACGTGTCGGCTTCCGTAAGCTGCTCCTCAAGATAGTCTGCGTGCTCGTAAAGCCGCGTCTCCACAAACTCCAGCGCGACCTTGCGCTGCTCCACGGGCGTGGAGGGCGGAAAGCGAATCCAAAAGCGGTCATCTTCGTGGTAGACGGTGCATTTGCAACCCTTGCACTCGTCCAGCTGTGCAATACAGGCTGCGATGGTGCGCAAGTTGTGGCCGCCTCGGCCAATAAGACGCCCCACAAACTCGGGGCGCACCTCGATGCCGTGGTTGGCGATGGCGACTTCGTCGCCGAATGAGTCCGCCACGTAGGCGATGGCAGCGTCCATGTTAGGCACGAGGACCGAGAAACACTCGCCATCGTACGACACGTCGATATCGTAGCCCGGAAACGCCTCACGGAAGTCGGAAGACAAAGCTTGGACACGACTCCACTTGCGACCCACCAATGCTCCCACCACTGCAGAGTCACAGGAAATCTTGAGTGTCGTCAACCCGGATTGCGGTGCTTCACAAACACCAAACGCGCCGTACGGCGCGTCAGCAAGCGTGTAAAACGTATTTGCGTTCATTGTGACAGGTCTCGGCTATCGAAACGTGTTCCGTGCCTGTGTTTGGGACAACAGTGGTTTGTACTTGTCGGAAACAATCGTTGGTGTATTATAATGTTTTAATTTAAATTAAATTAAAATAATGCCCTGTGAAGAATTTTCCTGGAAGAACCGGTTACTTTTTTCGTTTTGCGCCGTGTCTGGCCTTCACGCCACTGGGCTTAATATTTTGACTATGAATAGTCGTATCTTTGACAAATTGCGAAAAGTGTGCTCTCAATGCCAAAGTATCTCGGTTCGGGTTCACGCGCTGGAGCCCCTTGTCTAGTGCACGCACCGCCGCCAGATTCTGACGCTCTCGGCGCGCCCGAAGCTCTTTGACGCGCGCCGGCTCCTGACGCATCATGTCACGCATCCGGGCATAATAGTGCCCACCCTTGTGAATGTGTGTGTTAGTATACGCCAAGAGTTTGCTGTTCTGCAAGACGTTGTAGGTTTTGCGCGAAGCCTTGACCTTGACGAAAAAGTCGAAACCGTATCGAACGAACGACTCGGACTTGGTCTTCTTGACGTCCTGGTCGAAAATGAGATTGTTGATGGACAAGACTTTGACCGGTTTCCATTTACGATGGTGATACCATTCGACCGTTTCACCCTCCACGAATCGACACGTCACGGTTTCGACACCCTCGTCGGACATGAGCGCATCCAAGTCGTCGTCCAAGACGTCGTCCATATTACTGATCACCGTTCGGTGTATATACCCACATATTTTTAATTTAATTTAAATTAAAAGTGCCAGCTCGCAGCAAAAAAAAAAATATCGTCGTCCCTCGCGTTTTAATTTAAATTAAATTAAAAGTGCCAGCTCGAAGCAAAAAAAATAAATCATCG